>ENA-UPWP01000806-UPWP01000806.1-human-gut-metagenome-genome-assembly--contig:-NODE-806-length-22485-cov-7.306542_pt1 | contig 22485 bp, 26 predicted proteins | sample MGYA00250052_ERZ773380 | MGnify/ENA primary metagenome ERZ773380 (study PRJEB29103, sample SAMN06112063) | human gut metagenome | biome: human gut; feature: ankylosing spondylitis patient; material... | reverse complement strand
TTTTTTTTTTTTTAATGATACGGCGACCACCGAGATCTACACTCTTTCCCTACACGACGCTCTTCCGATCTGATGATAAACAGCTGGATATAGTACGATGCCGCAAGGAATACCGCTGCGAATGTCCACGCGGCCGCGTCCGTGTAGAACAGACCGCGCTCGCCGATGGCCTTGGTCAGCAGCAGCGATGCCCCCACACGGCCTGCAAACTCGGTCAGACCGGAGAGCATGGGTGCGGTCGTAAAGCCCATGCCCTGCAGAGCCGAGCGGTAGGTGTGCAGCACATAGGCGGACAGCAAAAACGTGCTCATGACGACCAGATAATCGTATGCGACCGACAGCGCCTCGGCGGCGTTGGCAGCATCCGCGGAGATGAACAGCGCGACAACGTGACGGCCGAACAGGATCATGCCCGCTGCCAGCAGTGCAGAAAAGCTGAGCGCCAGCACAAGCGTCGAGCGGACACCCATCCGCACGCGGTCAAGCCGGTTTGCGCCCCAGTTCTGGCCGGTATAGGTCGAAGCGGCGTAGCCGAACGCGGACGCGGAGCAGTCCATCAGGCCGTGCAGCTTGTTGGTCGCGGTGAAGCCCGCGAGGAACACAAAGCCGCAGGTGTTGATAACCGCCTGCATGATGATGCCGCTGATGACGATGACGAAATGCTGCAGCGCAAGCGGCAGACCAAGGTGGCACAGCCGCCGGATCACACTGCCGTTCGGCTGCCAGTCCGGCTTTTCGACGGACGCAGCCGGGATTTTCCGCAGCGCAATGACGCAGTACGCGAATGCAAACAGCTGCGCGAGCAGTGTCGCGGCGGCAGCGCCCGGAATGCCCCAGCCGAAGCGGATAACGAACAGCAGATCGAGCACAATGTTCAGACATCCGGCAGTAAACATGGCAATAAGCGGACTTTTTCCGTCTCCGAGTGCGCGGAGGATCGCCGCTGCCATGTTGTACGCCATCGTGATGAGCGTGCCCGCATACATCATGGTTAAATAAATGTGCGCGCCGTCATAGATGTTCTCGGGCGTGTCCAGCAGGTGCAGCAGCCAGCCTGCCGAGGACACGAACACCACGGTCAGCAGGATGCCGACTGCCGCGCACAGCAGCACGGACATGGTGATGGCCTTGCGCAGTCCCTTCTTATCGTTTGAGCCGAAGGTCTGCGACACGAGCACGGAAAAGCCCTGCGTCATGGCCTGCACGGTCCACAGCACCAGCCAGTACAGCCAGTCGGTCGCGCCGAGTGCGGCCAGCGCCTCCACACCGACACCGCGCCCGACGATGGACGCGTCTGCGACTGTGTACAGCTGCTGACCGACATTTGTCAAAATCAGCGGTACGGCCAGTCCGAGAATGAGTTTTGTCGGACGGCCGACGGTCATATTTGTCTCTCTGCTCATACAATCTCCTTACTTTGCCAGTTCGTACATTGCCGCCGCGATGATTTCCGCGTTCTGCAGCACGCGCTCGATCTCCATGTACTCGTCCGGCTTGTGCTCGCGCACCTCATCGCCGGGGAAGATCGGACCAAATGCGACAAGGTTCGGCATGGACTTGGCATAGGTGCCGCCGCCGATGCTCTTGAGCTCCGCCTTCTCGCCGGTCTGCTCCTCATATACCTTGGACAGTCTGCGGATGAGTTCGCTTTCGGGCGGCATGTAAATGGCCGCCGCGTGGGTCATCTCGGTTTCGGTAAAGCCGCCGAGCGTGAAACCGCGCGACAGACGCGGGTACACGCGCTCGTATTTCAGGGTGACCGGATAGCGCACCGAGAAAACGAGCGACAGCGTTTCCTGCTCGAATTTTGCCACGCCGAGGTTGAGCGTCAGCGGGCCGGACAGCTCATCGCGCATGGCGAGACCGAGGGACTCACCGTGTACCTCCATGCCGATGCGCTCTGCCACAAATGCCATGCAGTCGCCAAGTTCACCGGTCAGCGGCAGCTGATTGAGTGCCTGCGCCAGCCGTCCAATGGCATTTTCTCCCTGCTCCGGGGTCGAGCCGTGAACGGCAATGCCCTCGGCTTCCACGCGGATGCCGCCCTCGATCGGCGTGACGGTTACCTTGTCTGCGGAGATTTTGGCAGCCGCGTCCGCCGGACACTGCAGCTCCGCCGCCGCATACGCGGGCGAGATGTTGGAGGCGGCGCCGCCCTCGAACTTTGTCAGGCGGTAATCGCCGGTCTGGTGCAGCTTTCGGCTGTAAGTGCCGTTGAGAATGCCCTTTTCACCGTTGATGATCGGGTATTCGCCGTCCGGCGTGAAGCCGTACACCGGCAGCTCGCCGCCATGCGAAACGTACCACGACATATCGCCGCAGCCGGTTTCCTCGTTGGTGCCGAACAGCAGACGGATGCGCTTGGAGGGGGCAAATCCGGCATCCTTGAGCGCCGCCAGCGCGTAGATGGCCGCCACCATCGGGCCCTTGTCGTCCATCGTGCCGCGTCCGTAAATACGGCCGTTTTTGATCTCGCCGGAGAACGGCTCGGTCTCGGTCCAGCCGTCGCCGGCGGGCACAACATCCAGATGACCGAGTACAGCCACCATTTCCTTGCCTTCGCCGTACTCGCACCAGCCGACACGGTCATCCATATTGCCGGTCCGGAAGCCCAGCTTTTCGCAGAGCGCAAGCGTTTCGTGCAGCGCACGGGCAGGCTCACGGCCGAACGGCGCATGCTCTTCCGGCACGCCTTCCACGCTCGGTATGCGCACGAGTGCGGCAAGACTTTCCAGCAGTTCGTCCGCGTGCGCACGGATATAGGGTTTGCAGTTCATAACAAAAACCTCCTTAACAGGGTGGATTATTCATCGGATTGGGAATGGTTGAGCACAAAATGGCTCTTTTTGTATGCGATAAGTCCGTCGCGCTGCATGCGGCTCAGCTCGGCGGACAGCGCACTGCGGTCCACGCCGAGGTAGTCGGCCAGCTGCTGACGGTCGAACGGAATGTCGAACGTGTCCGAGCCGTGCTGCACCGCCTGCGCGGACAGGTACGACAGCAGCTTGCCGCGCATGGATTTCGGACTTGTGTGGAAGATTTTTCGCGTCAAAAGCAGGTTTTTCTGCGCGGTGACGTCCAAAAGATTGCGTAAAAGCACACTGTGCGCGCTGTCCTGCGCGGCAGAGGAGAGCAGCATTTCGCTCGGCAGGAACAGCACCTCGGACGGCTCGTCCGCCACCGCGGAGACCATCATGGGTGTGCCGGGCACGCAGGCGTACGTTTCAGCGAATACCGAACCGGGCGTAATGCGGTCGAGCAGCGTCTTGTGGCCCCATGCGTCGCAGCGCTCGATATTCACGCTGCCCGAGAGCAGAATGCACAGCGCATGCGCAGTATCGCCGACACGGTAAATCGGCTGAAATTTGTCAAATTCACGCGTGCAGGCGTGCAGACGGCGCAAAAGCGGGGATAATTCTGCGGTTTCAATGCCGCGGAACAGACCGCAGCGTGCAAGGATAGACAGGTTCATATTTCCTCCTGTTTTGTTGTTGGGACAACATACTTTGCCTTCTCAGTATAGTAAGATATGAGCGTAAAGTCAAGCGGGACACACGAACCGCGCAGGCGGGTTCGCCCGAACGGGGCGGCAGCTTTTTCAGCACCGGCTGACCGGGGCACGCGAACTGCGTCAGCGTGTTCGTCCTATCCGGGCGGCACCTTTCTCTGCACCGACCCAGCGGGGTACGCGAACTGCCGCAGGCGTGTTCGCCCCTGACGGGCGGGGAGTTTTTCGCTGAACCTCAGCGGGGGGATTCGCCGTCTGTGGACGGCGGGAACGTGCCGCGCCCCGCGGCGGGGGCAAAAAGGAAGGACAACCTGCGGTTTTCCTTCCTCTTTGAACTCCTACCTTTCCCTTGGAGAGTCTGGCGCAGATTGCCTACATGTGACCGCTTCGAAACAGGGGAACGGCAGTCGGGTTATCGCAGCGTGTCTTTCTCCGCCTTTTCGCAGTTCACAGACAGCGTACTGCTACACATACGGTTTACTCTACGCAGGCGCGACATAACAGTGTCGCGCAAATCCTTGGCACGTTGTAACGCACGGCACCTGCGAATTTAGACGTTTGGTACAATTTATCTTCGTAGACCCTGTCTATTATAACGTGCTCACGAATCGCGCGGCACTGCTATGCCGCGCCCTGTGTAGATGAAACCACCTGTGTAGCAGTACGGTATCTGACCCTGCGAACAGGTTGCGAAAGACACGGAAGAAAAAATCCTCTGCCGTTCCCAATATTTCGCAGCGGTCACATGTCGGTAATCTGCGCCAGACTATCCAAGGGAAAGGGGTGATCCACAAGAGGGTGGAAACCGCAGGTGTCTACCCTCTTGTGCCCCCGCCGGGTAGGCGGCCCCAGCGGAACCATCTCAAAACAAGAAACAGGATATATAAGGAGAAAACACTATGATTCGCAAAATTATCGAAATCGACAAAGAAAAATGCAACGGCTGCGGCCTGTGCGCCCACGCCTGCCACGAGGGCGCCATCGGCATGGTGGACGGCAAGGCCACTCTGCTCCGCGACGACTACTGCGACGGCCTCGGCAACTGCCTGCCGGTCTGCCCGACCGGCGCCATCTCGTTCGTCGAGCGCGAAGCCGCCGCTTATGACGAAGCCGCCGTGCAGGCCAATATGCAGGCAAAATCTCAGCCGCATACCGGATGCCCGGGCAGCATGGCACGGAGTATGGAACGCGCCCCGGTCAATCAGCCGGCCTCGTTCATTCCGGTGCCGAGCCAGCTGCGCCAGTGGCCGGTGCAGATTAAGCTCGTGCCGGTGAATGCGCCTTATTTTGACGGCGCAAACCTGCTCATCGCGGCAGACTGCACCGCTTACGCGTACGCAAATTTCCATCAGGATTTTATCCGGGGGAAGGTAACGCTCGTCGGCTGTCCCAAGCTGGATGATGTGGATTACAGCGAGAAGCTGACCGAAATCCTCCGTCAGAACAACATCAAAAGCGTAACTGTTGTCCGCATGGAGGTGCCGTGCTGCGGCGGACTGGAATACGCTGTCCGCACCGCGCTGCAGAACTGCGGCAAGCTGCTGCCGTGGCAGGTGAAGACCATTTCCATCAAGGGCGAACTGCTGGACGATTGATCGATTTCTGTCGGTTTCACTGATTTGCATTTGCAATTTTCGTTCGAAACGTGTAGAATAAAAAGGTAACACCGCAGTCAAATTGTGTGGTGGTGCCTTTGAAATGACACCGCGCAACGCGGTATGTAGGAGCGAAAATTCATGGCAGTCACTTTGGCAGAGATCGCTGCGCTGGCGGGCGTTTCACGCGGCACGGTGGATCGGGCACTTAACGACAGAGGACGCGTCGATCCCAAGGTTGCGGCACGCGTGCGCCGCATTGCGGCAGAGCGAGGCTACCGCCCGAACCGTGCGGGACGCATGCTGGCACGCGCGAAAAATCCGATCAGGATCGGCGTGATCGTCCAGTCGGTCGAGACCATGTTCATGCATACGGTATTTGAGGAGATTGAACGCGCATCGGCGCACTTTACCACCACCGGCGCAGAGGTCCTCGTGCGGCCGCTGGAGGGCATCGATGCACAGCAGCAGCTGGACGTGATCGACGAGCTGCTCGAGGCAGGCGTGCAGGGCATCGCGCTTTCTCCGGCGGAGGACGAGCGGATACGCGCCCGTATTCAGGAGCTGTCCGGGCGCATGCCGGTCGTTACCTTCAACTCGGATCTGCCGGACTCGGGCCGCCTGTGCTACGTCGGCGTGGACAATTTCGCGTGCGGACGCATGAGCGCCGGTCTGATGGACCTGCTGCTCGCCGGTCAAGGGGAAGTCCTGCTGGTTGCCGGTCAGGAAAACAACTGGTCGCATCAGCAGCGTGTGGACGGCTTTCAGGCCGAGGCTGCCGCAAATTTTCCCGGTTTGAGCCTGCTGCCGCCGCAGACCTGCGGTGACGATCAGCAGCTGGCACATGATATTGTGTGCCGCGCCGTGCAGGAGCATCCGTCGCTGCGCGGTGTGTACGTTTCGGTAAACGGTCAGCTCGGTGCGTGCGACGCGCTGCGTGAGCTGGGTTTACAGGGCAAGGTGCACTTGATCTGCCACGATTTGATTCCGGCAAATACGGAGAATGTCCGCCGCGGACTCATCGACTTCCTGATTGATCAGGATGCCGCCCTGCAGGGCGCCCGTCCGATCGAGCTGCTCATGGACTACCTGCTGGCAGGCGAAAAGCCGGAGACCGACCGCATTCTTGCGTGCATTGATATCCGCAACCGCTACAACGTGTGAGGTGCGCGATGAAAGAGGTTTTGCGGCTCGATCACGGCGTTTTGACACATTTTTCGGCATCAGCCGGACGGAATAAGCCTGCGCTCATCCTGTGCCCGGGCGGCGGCTACGAATACTGCTCTATTCGGGAGGGCGCACCGGTCGCGCGTGCGTTTGCGCGGGACGGCGTGGAAGCGTTCGTGCTCGAGTACGACTGCACAGAGGTGCCGCTTGGCGTGAAGCCGCTGCACACGCTGTCCGCGTCTGTCGCCTGGGTGAGAGAACACGCGGCACAGCTCGGTATCGCGGCAGACCGCATTGCGGTCGGCGGATTTTCGGCGGGCGCCCATCTGGCAGGACTGCTGGCGGCGACGTGGCACGACACAGACTGGTTTCCTGCGGGCACGGATTTGCAGGCGCACCGACCGAATGCGGCGGTGCTGTGCTATCCGGTGGTCTCGGCGGGAGTGTATGCGCATCGCGGCAGCTTTGTGCGTCTGGCAGGCGAAAATGCTGCGGAACAGCAGAGGTTTTCGCTCGAAACGCTGGTTTCCGCGCACATGCCGCGCACTTTTTTGTGGCACACCCTGACGGACGCGACCGTTCCGGTCGAGAACACGCTGCTGCTCGAGGCGGCTTTGCGCCGAGAAAACATCAGCCACGAGCTGCACCTGTTCCCGCACGGTGTGCACGGACTCGCGCTCGCGGATTTGGAGACAGCAGACCCGATGAAAGGGCGCGTGCCCGACCGGCATATCAACCGCTGGCAGGCGCTCTGCGCGGAATGGCTGAAGGAGGAATAACAATGCAGATTCGACACACCCGGCCGGAGGATCTTCCGGTGATGCAGGAAATTTTTGCGGACGCGCGGGCATTTATGCGCGAAAACGGCAATCCCGATCAGTGGGGAGACAAGTTTCCGACGCGGGAAATGCTGGACAAGGATCTTGCACTGCACCGCAGCTATGTCTGCGAGGACAACGGCAAAATCGCAGCGACCTTTGCGTTTACGACCGACGGCGAGCCGACCTACCGCGTCATTCGCGGCGGGGCCTGGCTGGACGATGCGCCGTACGGCGTTGTCCACCGTATCGCGGCGGCAAAGGGCACGCACGGCGCGGCTTCGTTCTGCATGAACTGGTGCATGGAGCAGTGCGGCAACATCCGTATCGACACGCACGCGAACAACAAGCCCATGCAGGGTCTGCTGAACAAGCTCGGCTATACTTATTGCGGTGTCATTGAGCTGGAAAACGGGCGCGGAGAACGTCTGGCGTTCCAGAAACGAGTAGAAAAGTAAGTAAGAAACAGCAAACGGCATACCGGAGGAGATTGCTCTCGGTGTGCCGTTTTTATTTTCGGATTTTGATAAAATTAAAGGTTGACTTTAATATAATTTAATATTATAATGAAGTCACAATGAAAGGAAGTGATAGCCGTGGCAATCGAGGTAATGCCGGAGTGGCTTGCATCGCTGGACGAGGAGGACGTGTCGTTCATCAAAAAATTCGTGCTGGCGTCGGGTTCGCTCAAGGAGGTCGCGGGCATTTATGGCGTGACCTACCCGACCGTGCGCCTGCGTCTGGACCGTCTGATCCAGAAGATCAGGCTTGGCGAGCAGGCGGACGAGGAGCCGTATATCGCGCTCATCAAGCGTCTTGCGGTCAAGGACAAGCTGGATTTTGACACGGCGAAGCTGCTCATCAACGAGTACAAAAAGCTGAGAGAGGGGAACAAATCATGATGATTGCAACGGTTTCTACAATTATTTCGCTGATTTTTCTGATCGCGTTTGTCGCGGCAATGATTATTTTGCAGGTCTATCTTTCCAGACGGGAGAGCAAAGTGCCGGGACTGGTACTGCCTGCCATCACGTTTTCGGGGGAGCTGTTCATCCTGCTGAACGTGGTGACGAATGTGGTGATGACCTCGGTGGCTGACAATGCGGTTGGCGGAGTGGATTCGTATGACGTGTTCGTGACGGTGCTCAACACGGTGCTGACGCTGCTCGTTATCTCCATGCCGACCATCGTGCTGCTGGTGATCTACTTCCTCTGCCGCAGAGGGATGAACCGCAAAAAGCAGATCGAGAAGATGAATATTCAGGATTTGTGAGTTTTTCGCTGAAATTCAGCGGGACATGACCTGCCCGGCCGGGGCACAAGAGGGTAGACACCTGCGGTTTCCACCCTCTTGTGAATCACCCCTTTCCCTTGGAGGGCACGGTGGTGATGGGAGAACTGAGACTATAAAGGAACGGCAGAGGATTTTTTCTACCGTAGGGGAGCACAGTGTGCTCCCATTTCTTTACCTATTCGCAGTGTCAGATACCGTACTGCTACACATAAGATTAGCTCCACGCAGAGGGCGGCATGATAGTGCCGCCCAATTTTTTTGCGTGTTATACCGCCCGGCACCTGCGAATCTATCTATTAGATACAATTTATCTTCGTAGGTGCTGTCTGTAATCTCCAGACTAACGAGTTGCGCGACACGGGCATGTCGCGCCTGCGTAGACTTTCCGGTCTGTGTGGCAGTAATGTATCTGGTACTGCGAACAGGTTGAGAAAAACACGGAAGAAAAAATCCTCTGCCGTACCCCTTTTCGAAGCGGTCGCATGTCGGCAATCTGCGCCAGACTATCTAACAAGGGAAAGGTAGGAGTTCAAAGAGGAAGGAAAACCGCAGGTTGTCCTTCCTTTTTGCCCCCGCCGCGGGCGCGGCGAATCCCCGCGCTCCGCAGAGCGCAACTCCCCGCTGAGATTCAGCGAAAAACTCCCCGCCCGTCAGGGGCGAACCCGCCTGCGGCAGTTCGCGTGCCCCGCTCAGCCGATGCAGAAAAGGAGCCGCCCGTCAGAGGCGAACCCGCCTGCGGCAGTTCGTGTGCCCCGGTCAGCCGGCGCAGAAAAAGGAGCTGCCCGTTAGGGGCGAACCCGCCTGCGGCAGTTCGTGTGCCCCAGTCAGCCGGCGTAGAAAAGGAGCCGCCCGGATAGGGCGAACCCGCCTGCGGCAGTTCGTGTGCCCCGGTCAGCCGGCGCAGAAAAGGAGCTGCCCGTCAGGGTCGAACCCGCCTGCGGCAGTTCGCGTGCCCCGGTCACCTTGTGCCGAGAAAAGAAAAGCACCGCAGAATTACTTCCACGGTGCTCAAAGTATGCACTTTTACTCAAATCGCAGCAGCGTATCGACATCCTTACGCGCCGGCGCCTGCGGGTCCTGTGCCGGATGACCGAGCGCGATGAGCGCGGCCACTTCCTGACCCTCGGGGATTTCCACGACCTTGGCAACCTCGGCGGGATCGTAAATACCCATAATAACCGTGCCGAGACCGAGCGCATGCGCGGACAGGCAGAAGGTCTGCGCGGCAACGCCCGCATCAAAGGACTGCCAGTGAGTGGCAAGCGGGGTACTGAACGAGCCGTCGCGCTCGTAGCCCGAGCGACCCTTGATCATGGTCAGCACGACCAGTGCCGGTGCACCGTGCGTGGTCTTCTGGTTGAAGGCGAAGTCCAGCATGCAGTCGTCCGCCAGCTTGTCCTTCTTTTCCTTGTCGGTCACAACGATGTAGCGCGCGATCTGCGTATTCTTCCAGCTCGGCGCAAAGGCGGCAGCTTCAACGACCTGACGAACCTCGTCCTCGGTCACAGGCTGCTCGGTGAACTTGCGGATGCTTCGGCGGGTTTTGATACATTCCAGTGCTTCCATGAGAATATCTTCCTTTTTAGAGTATGTTTGACTTTATTATAGCAGAGCGGAAAAGCAAGTGCAAGTTAATTATCCGCCATTACCTTAATATAGTAGCGGCGATGGCGCGGACCGTCGAACTCGCAGAAGTACACGCCCTGCCAGATGCCGAGGATGGGCTTGCCGTCCTCGATGAGCACGGTCTGGCTCGGGCCGACATAGCTGCACTTGAGGTGCGCGGTCGAATTGCCCTCGGCATGCCGGAACTCGCGTCGGTCGGGAAACGCCTCGCGCAGACCGAGCAGCAGGTCGTGCTGCACATCCGGGTCGGCGTTTTCGTTGATGGTGATACCGGCGGTCGTGTGCGGACAGTACACCACAGCAAGACCACTCTGCACACCGCTCTCGCGGATGACTTCACGCAGTCCAGCGGTGATATTGTACATGCCCTCGTGATCGGTTGAGATGGAAAATTCCATGGTTTTCATGCTCATTCTCCTCGGCTTTCGTGCAGATAGGTCGCTTCCAGATCGGAAAGGTGCAGCTTTACGGCAAGCGGGTACTTCTCGAACGCGTGCGCGAGTGCGAAGCTGCCGCCCTTGACCGACTCGTCAAAGCCACCCATGTGCCAGCGCACGGCGATCGCTTCCTCGGTGCGCAGCCGCATGAACCGCTCGATCAGGAATACGGATTTTTCGCCGTGACCGTACGGAAACTGGTCGTCTACTGCGTAAACCGGCACCTTTTCCCACTCGCCGCGGTCGTTTTTGCGGTTGCGCAGCTCGGTCTTGTAGAAACCGGCCTTGCACAGATCGTGCAGGAGCGAAACGATGGTGTAGCTTTCCAGATCGTCGGTTTCGGGATTGAAATGCTTGGAGATCAGCACGTTGTACACGTTGAGTGAGTGGTCGAGCAGACCGCCCTCATACGCAGCGTGGAACCGCGTGGACGCGGGAGCCGTGAAGAAATCCGTGCCCTCGAGCCACGCAAGCAGCTTTTCTGCGCCCGGACGATGGATGTTTTTGTTGTAGGTTTCTATGAAAATCTCTTTATTTGTCATGTTGTTCCTCCATTCGGGTGCGGGCAAGCCGCAGAAGCGTATCCCGCCGATTGTCGGTCTGGCCGTCTATCACGGCATCCAGCAGGGCGTGCAGCATTTCACCGACCGGCCTGCCGCGCAGACCAAGCGCCTGTAAATCGGTTCCGTTTACGGCAAGCTGCCGCAGCGAGAAGCATTGCTCCTGCGCGAGTACGCGGTTCAGCAGCGCTTCGGTCTCAAACAGCTGCGCCACATAGTCGCGGCTGGTGCCCTGACCGACCGCATCGCCTTTTTTGATCGCCAGCAGGTCGCGGAACCGCGCCTCTCCGATGCGCGACAGGCTGCGCCGCACCAGCTTTTCGTTGTCACCGAGCGGTGTGTCGTGCCGCTCGACCAGCAGGAGGATGCGTTCGGTGTCCGCACTCGAGAACCGCAGCCGCGGCAGGAGCTCGCGCGACAGCGCAAGGCTCGCCTTGGGATGTCCCCGGAAATGCCCGATGCCTTGCTCGTCCACGGTCTTGCAGGCCGGTTTGCCGCTGTCGTGCAGCAGCATCGCCCACCGGAGCACCGGCTCGTCCGGCACCTGACCGACCGCGCGCACGGTGTGCTCCCACACATCGTACAGGTGGTGCGGATTCTGCTGCTGACAGCCCTGCATGGGCGCGAGCTCGGGCAGGGCAGAGGTGATAAGGTCGGCGTAAGTCATCAGCGTGCGCTGCACATAGCGGCCGCACAGCAGACCGGTCAGCTCCTCACGGATGCGCTCGGCGGCAATGCAGTCCAGGCGATGCACCTGCCGCCGCATGGCAGCGGCGGTTTCCGGCTCGATGGCGAATCCCAGCTTGGATGCGAACCGCAGTCCGCGCAGGATGCGCAGCGCGTCCTCCTGAAATCGGGTGTCTGCATTACCGACCGCGCGCAGAACGCCGTTTTTGAGGTCGGTTTGCCCGCCGAACGGGTCGCACAGACCGCGTTCCGGGTGCCACGCCATCGCACCGACCGTGAAATCCCGGCGGGCCAGATCCTCACGGATGTCGGTGACAAAGCGCACGCCGTCCGGATGCCGTCCGTCCGAGTAGCCGCCCTCCGTGCGGTAGGTGGTGATCTCGAGCGGGCCGCCGTCCGTGAGTACGGTCAGCGTGCCGTGCCTGAGTCCGGTCGTGAGCACACGCGCGTCCGCGAACACAGCCTGCATCTGAGCCGGAGACGCGGACGTACACAAGTCCCAGTCGTGCGGTTCGACTCCGCGCAGGCTGTCGCGCACGCAGCCGCCGACCGCCCACGCCTCAAATCCGGCACGCTCTAATCGCCGGATGGCGTGTGCCGCATGTTCGGGCAGCTGCATCACTTTTTGTCCTGCTTCAGCTTGTACGAGCTGCCGTCCGGATTGATAACCACCGTGTTGTCCAGCTGTGCCTTCAGGCTCTTGCGGAAATCGGCAACGTACTCTGCGCGGAGCTCCTGCTGCTCCTTCTTCTCTGCGTCGGTCAGTCCTTCGGTCTTGGCCTTTTTGGCAAGCGCGTTGATGCGTGCAATTTTTTCGTCAGTCATATCGCAAAATCTCCTTGATTATCCTTATGCTATCTTTATATTATATCAAATTTCTATCCAGAATTAAAGTCTTTTGCGCACCCGCAGCAGCCGTTTCCGGTTATACCGCTGAATCCACGCGAACGGCAGGTTCGCCAGCTGAATCGCAAGCGCAATGACTGCATACCGGATGAGCCACGCCGTCCGGTCGGCGCTCAGCAGACAAAAAACGAGCGATATCCAGCCGAGCACGCCGATCACATAATGAATTACCTCCGCACGGCAGGTGATGAACAGAAAACGGTCGAGGTATGCCGTATCCCGCCCGGATTTGAGGTGCCGCTTGTCAAATTCGGGATTAAACTGCGGCAGCCGGTCCTTCCATTTCGGCAGACCGATCTTGCGGAAAACCCGCATTTCCCAGTCGGAAACCGTGAAAAAGCGCCGGTTTGGGTCGAACCACCGTGTCTGCACGTCCTGCGGCAGAGCGCACACCGCGCCAGCCGTACCGAAATGCAGTCCGAACCAGAACGCTGTATTCAGCAGGGTAATGAGCAGATCCTTCATGCGGTTTGCCTCCCTTCGTACTGCCTCTATCATACCATGATATCGCCGTTTGTTCAACCGAACTGCCTTGACCGACAGGCTTCTGCATGCTACAATAAGTGGAGATTCTTCTGTGTTAAATCATAGTAAAGAGGTAGTTTATATGAAAATCGAAACAAAATGCCTGCATGAAGGCTACAAGCCGGAAAACGGCGGTCCGGGCGTCATGCCGATCGTGCAGTCCACCACTTACCGCTTTGACTCGACCGCAAAGATCGCGTCCCTGTTCGATATGCCGATGGAGTGCATCTACTCGCGCTTTGCCAACCCGACCTGCGACGCGGTAGAGAAGAAGATTGCGTCCCTCGAGGGCGGCGTCGGCGCGATGCTGACTTCCTCGGGTCAGGCGGCATCCCTGCTGTCCATCCTCAACCTGTGCTCGGCAGGCGACAGCTTCATCGCGGCTTCCACCATCTACGGCGGCACGATCAACCTGTTCGGCGTAACGCTCAAAAAGCTGGGCATCGAGTGCATCTGGGCGGACGCAGAGGCGAGCGAGGAGGAAGTGCAGAAGCTGTTCAAGCCCAACACCAAGGCGGTGTTCGGTGAGACACTTGCAAATCCGGCTCTGACCGTGTTCGACATTGAAAAGTGGGCGAATATCGCGCACAAGAACAACGTGCCGCTCATCGTGGACAACACGTTTGCAACGCCGGTGCTGTGCCGGCCGATCGAATGGGGTGCGGATATTGTCATCCACTCCACCACCAAGTACATGGACGGCCATGCCGTACAGGGCGGCGGTGTGATCGTGGACGGCGGCAAGTTTGACTGGGCGGCATCGGGCAAGTTCCCGGATTTCACCGAGCCGGACGAAAGCTACCACGGCGTGGTCTACACCCGCGAGTTCGGCGCGATGGCATACATCATCAAGGCGCGTATGCAGCTGATGCGTGACTTCGGCTGCTATCCGGCGGCGCACTCGGCGTTCCTGCTCAACCTCGGTCTGGAGACCCTTCCGGTGCGTATGCGTCAGTACTGCGAGAACGCGCTGACCGTTGCCAAGTTCCTCGAGTCGAGCGACAAGATCGCATCCGTTCGCTATCCCGCACTGCCGGGCAACGAGCACTACGAGCGTGCGCAGAAGTACCTGCCGATGGGCACCTCGGGCGTTATGTCCATCGACATCAAGGGCGGCCGCGCTCCGGCGATGAAGTTCATGGACAGCCTCAAGCTGGCGTGCAATGAGGTTCATGTTGCCGACATCCGCACCTGCGTGCTGCATCCGGCGTCCGAAACCCACCGTCAGCTGACCGATGAGCAGCTGGTTGCCGCAGGCATTGAGCCGGGCATGGTGCGTATTTCGGTCGGTCTGGAGAATGTTGAGGACATTATCGCTGACCTCAAGCAGGCGCTCGACCAGATTTAATCATTTTACAGCAAAACAGGGTGTGTCAACGGACATGCCCTGTTCTTTTAGGAGGAAACTATGCGTATTCGCTCTATTGAAGCCGCTGACCGCGAATTCTTTATCGACCGCTGCCATGCGTTCTACAAAACGCCTGCCTGCGACCATGAAATCCCGCAGCAGAACGCCGAACGCACGTTTGAGCTGCTCCTGCACGGCACGCCGTATGCGGACTGCCTGATTGCCGAGGACGAGAACGGACAGCCGTGCGCGTACTGTCTGCTGGCGCTCACCTGGTCGAATGAGGCAGGTGGCTTGTGCGTCTGGCTGGAGGAGATCATGGTGGATGACGAGCAGCGCGGCAAGGGCATCGGCAGCAGGATTATTGCCGCGGTGCACGAAAAATACAACACAGCCGCGCGGTATCGTCTGGAGGTAACGGAAAGCAACGTGCGGGCAAGTGCCCTCTATCACATGCTCGGCTTTGAGGATTTGGAGTACAGGCAGATGATACTGGACACGCCGCCGCTCGGCTAAGCAGATCGTTGGTATTTTTGTCACAAACTTGTTACAAATTACCTCTTGATTTTGTGCACTAAGCGCACTATAATAAAGACATCAAAAGGAAGGAAGGTGGATCCGATGGACAGTGAAATCCAGCAGTACGCGGGAGATATCCTTGCACATCCGCGTTTTCAGCAGCTTCGCACGTTCTGTCACCACGGATTGGACAACTCTGTGTATGACCATTCCGTTGCGGTAGCGGAAGCAGCCTGTCAGATCGCCCGCCTGATGCGTCTGTCGGAGAGCGAAACGACCTCGGTTGTCCGTGCCGCGCTGCTGCATGACTTCTTCGGTTATGACTGGCACGGCGAGCGCTTTCGCCGTTATCTGAGCCATTTTTCCGGCGTGCATCGCATTGCCCACATGCACGGGTTCATTCACGGCCACATCGCAGCCGACCGCGCCAAGCATACCTTCGGTCTGTCCGAGCGGGAGTGCGAAGCCATCGCACGGCACATGTTTCCGTTGGCGGCCATGCCGCGCACGCGAATCGCGTGGATCATCACCGTGGCGGATAAAGCCGTGGCGTCCAAGGAAATGACCGCCGCTGTCGGCGGTTACGTCTCGCACGCGTACCATAAAATTTTTGCATAAAAAGCACCCGATCTCCATTGTGTCTGTTGGAGATCGGGTTTTTGTTATTCGTAGATGGAGTTGATGATGGATTTCATTTCGTCAACAGATATGGGAGCAGATATAAGCACCTCATAATCGTCCATCATCGCAGCAGCATTCAACCGCTGTAAGTTGTGCATAATATACCATGTTGTATTTTCTTTGGTATATTCAATGACAGGTCGATCATCTTTTTCAATCGTATCACCGGTTGTGTCGGTGATTTTTAAGATTTGAATAAACATTTTAGAATCACCATTGTCATAATCCGCACGCACATCATAAGCACCGAGCATGTGGTCATTTGTAACCTGGATACGAGTTTGTTTATATCCATCGGGAAGCCGAGATGGTGCCATTGGATAGTTTATCTGCAATGCCGTTAAAGTCTCTTTTAATGATACATTTTCAACTTCAAACCATTCTATTGTATGTGAACCATCCCAAGAAGAAGTACCTTTTTGCAATCCTATATCAGATGAATCGGTATCGGGTAAATCTGCATATTCAGGAAGTGCTTCACCTTTTTCGATTGGCGTTTGTGTTTCCGCTGAATCTGCTGCGGCAGAAGTATCATTTTCGGGCAACGCAGTATAGGTGGTATGGTCATAGTCGGGCATGTCTGTACGGTCATCATGTGAACCATCTGGATAATAAATGATTTTTCCATCTTCTGATGTAGCAAAATCATCATGGTAAAAGCCAAATGTTTCCGCACCCCACATCGCTGCATAGTCGAACGGATTGTGACCGGTAGCCAGCGCAAACACGGTTCCTGCGGCGAAAACAGCCGCCGCGACAACAAAAACGCGGTAGCACAGCCGCCGTCCGCGGTGCGGCTTAACGAAAAATTCCTTATGGTCGGCCTTGAACTTTTTGAGCGACGCTTCTGTGTCGATTTCCGGCGCGTCCGTCTGCGTCTGCAAATACTGCTCGAGCGCAGGCAGAGCCGCATCACCGTTTTCGCAAACGTCGTCCATCAGCCGGAACAGCTCGTCGATCTGCTTAGAATCCTGCATTGTCGTCACTCCTTTCCATAAGTTCGGCGCAGTGCCGCCGTGCGCGGCTGTACTGGCTGCGGCAGGCGGTCTCGGAAATGCCGAGTATTTCCGAAATGGTGGAATAGTCCATGTCCTCAGCGAGCCGCAGGGTCAGAATGCGCTGTTCGGACGCGGATAAGCCCTTTGGCAGCATGCCGGAAAACGGTATCAGCTCGGGTTCGGCTGTACGCAGAATGTTTTCCTCAAGCGGTGCGGCCGCGTGTCTGCACTGCGCGCGGTATTCGCTGATGGCGTTGTTTTTCAGCACACGGAACAGCCACTTGACCGGCTGCTCGTGCTCCATCACGCTGTTTATCCTGGCCAGCAGGATGAGAAAGGTGTCGGCCACAATGTCCTCGGCAATATCGCGGCTGCCGACAATGGGCAGAACGGTCTGCACCATCATCCTGTAATACTTTGTATATGATTCCTCGAAAAAGAGGATTTGCTCCTGTGTCAATTTGGTTCCCCCTTGGGTTGGAAATGATACCATTCAATTATACAACGCCTGAGCGGGATTTTCTGTGGCAAATTTTTTGAAAAAAATTCGTAGCGGTTTGTTGTCACAAAACGGCGCTCCCGGTCGTTATAATGGTATCAGGAAAATGGATTGACAGAATATTTTTTTATTGTATACTATAAGTATGGATAGAAAAAACTGTATTTTATTATGTGGAGGGGTAATTATGACTAAGTTCAAGAAAATCGTAAGCGGCACACTCGCGGGCTGCCTGATGGCGTCCGCGCTGATGATGAGCGCAGGTGCAGCCAATGTGCAGACCACCGTGATTTCCAAAGCCGGGGTGCAGGCTGCAGTGCAGACTGCGGCACAGGTTCGCACCGCCGTAAAAATCAATCCGCAGAGCGCGGACATCTATGCAGAGGGCATTCCGGCTGCCTTCCCGAGCGAGGACGGCAAGACGGTTTACACGGCGCTGAGCTACAACGGCTCGACCTACATGCCGCTGCGCACGGTTGGCCGCTGGATGGGCAAAAATATCTCGTGGGACAGTGCATCGCGCACGGTGTTCCTGTCCGGCACTACGGAAAAGTCCTATCCGTGTGCGGATGACGATGCGTACCACAAGGAAGGCGTGAAATATGTCGGTGCGACCGGTACGGCTATGCTCGATAAGGGCGTGAAGGTGTTCGTGGACGGCAAACAGCAGACCTTCAAAAACCAGAAGGGCGAGACGATTTATCCGCTGTTTTACCGAAACTCCATCTATCTGCCGCTGCGCAACATCGGTGAGCTGACTGGCATGGATGTAACGTGGTACAGCGCCAAGGCGGAGAACGACGTGAATGCCATCTTCCTGCGGATGCCGCTTTCGGACAGCAAGCGCGCCGAAATGGAAACCTACGCGACGAACCTCATGAAGCAGCTGCTCGATATGCGAACGGATATGCAAAAGTTCAAGAATTGCGATTCTGCGGTGAAAAACGGCAGCTATACCGACTATGTGATTACCGATAAGGCGGCTGCTATGGCGGCTCTGGATTCCATCAAGCGCAAGGCGCAGATCATCCGCAGCGGCATGACCGAGCAGGCCAACCCGATCCGCTACTACAACAGCAGCCTGATGAACGAACTGGATTTCCTCATCAATAACGCGGATACCGTAATGGACCGCGTGAAGAACGGTCGGGTCGTGGTCGGCAGCAGCAATCCGGATACGAGTGTAGTTGATCAGACCGCTGTCATGTTCGGCGCGGATGATACCATGCTTGACTGCGAACGTATGGTTCGCATGCTGCGGCAGAATATGGACAGATTATTCTAACAGGCAAACAAAAGAAGCTGAGACAAAATCTCAGCTTCTTTTTCATGTTATCCGCCGCAGACCGAGCAGGCGGTGTAACCCTGCCGCTTGGCTTCGGAAAGCGACATTGGAATCTGGCTTTTCTTCAAATACCGGCAGCCGGCGCTGTGATATTTAGAGCCGGTGTTCGTGACGTAAACCGTTTCGCTCTGGTCGTCCGAGCTGCTGTAAGCTGCCGGGACGGACGAACTGTCACTCGAGGAACCGCCGGAGGACGAACCGCTCGATGCACCTGCTTTGAGCGTATCTACCTGTTTCTGTAAATCCGCCTTCTGGCTCGTGAGCGTGTCCACCTGCGTCTGCAGGCCGTTCTTCTCCTCGGTGAGCGAAGCCACCTGCGCTTTCAAACCGTCAATGGTCGGCTGGGATTCGTCCGCCTGCGCCTGCAGGTCGGAGACCGAGTCTTCCAGATGGCTTACCTGCGACTGCAGGGAAGCGGTCTCATTCATCTGCTCCGCCAGATGATGATAATAGGTGTACGATGCACCGCCTAAAACGCAGTTCAGCAGCAGAGAAGCCGCGATTACAAGTGTTTTCAGCGTGTTTTTGTCAAATTTTTTGCCATCCATGGATGTCCTCGCTCCTTTCGGTCCGGTTTCATTGTATCGCCTAAAATCTGGCTGTGTAAATGCGGCAGAGCGAATTGTCGAGAAGTGTCGAACGCAGGACAGCACTTTTGCGGCGATGTTTGTATAATTTTCGTGTCTAACATTGAAAAACAGTCGGGAAGTGTGTATAATGAAACTAACTGAAAGTATCTGAGGATATGCAAAGTTATTTCTCATTTTGGAGCGTAAAAATTTATGGCATATGAAAAAAACAGACGCCGCCCTCCGGTCGAGGATGACGGCACGCTGATCGAGGGACGCAACGCCGTCCTCGAAACGCTGCGCGCAGGTCGTGCAGTGGATAAGGTGTTTGTGGCCGAAGGCGCACACATCGGTGATGTGGCGGCAGAAGCGCGCAGGCATCGCGTTCCGGTCGTCACCTGCGACCGGCGCAAGCTGGACGGCATGAGCCCGACCGGCAACCATCAGGGCGTTATCGCACAGGCGGCGGCACAGGAGTACGTCTCGCTCGACGATATTTTCCGCGTCGCCGAGGAGCGCAGTGAGGTGCCGCTCATCGTTGTCTGCGACGGCATCGAGGACCCGCATAATCTGGGTGCCATCATCCGTTCGGCAGAGACCGCAGGCGCACACGGCGTTATCATCCCGAAGCGCAGAGCTGTCGGTCTGACCGCGGCTGTCGCTCGTTCGGCGGCGGGCGCACTCGCGTATGTCGGCGTACACAAGGCAAACAACCTTGCGTCCACGCTCGATGAACTCAAGGAACGCGGTGTATGGCTGTTCGGTGCAGAGGCTGACGGTACGGTCGGCCTGTATGACGCACCGTTTGACCGCCCGACCGCCATCATCATCGGCTCGGAAGGACAGGGGCTCAGCCGCCTGACCCGCGACAAGTGCGACTACATCGTCAGCATCCCGATGAGAGGCCGTGTCAACTCGCTGAACGCATCCAACGCAGCGGCTGTGCTGCTGTTTGAGGCGCTTCGCCGACGCACGCAGGGCAATTAAGGGGGAAGTGAACATGGATAGAAAAGACGATATGGATCTGGAATCGCTGAAAAATATGCTCAGCGATGTACCGGATACCGATGAATTTGATCTGGATTCCATCATCGCCGAGGTGTCCGGTCAGGCGCCTGCAAAGGCAGCAGAGCCAATGCCTAAGGCAGAGGCAGAGCCGGAAAAGCCGGTCGAGCCGCAGCCCGCACCGGCAGCAGAGACCAAGGCAGAGGAGCCGCAGACGGCTCCCAGAAATAAAAAGGATAAAACGGCAAAGAAGGCTGCAGAGACCGCAGCAGCAGCAGCCGCCGAACACGAGTCTGTTGAAGAAGTGCGCGAAGCGCGCATCGCGGCGCGCGAGCAGAAAATGGAAGAGCGTGAGCGCAGGACCGCGCAGAAGATCGCCGAGCGGCAGGCACGCCGCGAGGCCAAGCTGGCAGAAAAGGAAGCTGCCGAGAAGGCCGCCGAGCAGCAGGAGATCGTGGAAGAAGCCGCTGCCGAGGAAGCAAGCCGCAAGGCAAGCATCTCGCGCAAGCAGGCAAGAGCGGCACGCATTGCCGCCGATCAGGCCGAGGAAGAAGAAGAGATCAAGCTGGTCGATCCCGAGGTGGCTATGCACGCGGCACGCCGCCGTTCGGGCATTCTGTCGTTCCGGTCGCTGCTGGTGCTGATCCTTGCCGCAGCTGCCGCGTATCTCAGCTTTGCACCGAGCTTTGAGGCACTGCCGCTTCCGGTCGTGCTCGATATTCTGCAGAACCCGACCATCGGCATCGGCGCACTGGCTGCCCTGCAGATCCTGGCGCTGCTGATCGGTATTGACGTGTTCGGCAACGGTTTTTCCTCGCTGCTGCACGGCCGTCCGGCACGCGGCACGCTCGTGTCGTTTGCGGAACTGGCATCGCTGCTGCACTGCGCCTCTCTGCTGGTATTTCCGGATCAGGGCGGCGTCGCCGTACCGTACACGGCGGTTTCCATCCTTCTGCTTTACGCCGAAATGCGTGAGGCACGCGGCCGCAGTCTGGCGCAGGCGCGTTCCTATCGTGCCGTCTGCGAGGCAGAGCAGCCGCTGGCGGTTTACAGCCACTACGACAGCGAGATTGACGCGTGCAATGCCGTCAAGTGCCCGCTGTACGACGCAAGCTCGTTCCTGACTGAGATCGAGCGCCCGGACACGGTTGACCGCTTCTCGCTCATCTATACGCCGATTGCACTGGCGCTCGCAATCATCCTGTCGCTGGTCGCTTCGTTCAACTGCGGCGAGCCGGTGCGCTTCTTCTGGGCGTTCTCGGCAATCCTGTCGGTGTCCGCTCCGATCGGTCTGCTGTGCGCGTTCGGCGCAAGCTACAAGAACACCGCAAGCCGCCTGCTGCGCTCGGGTGCAGCCATTGCGGGTGCGCGTCAGGCCAACCTGCTGCGCGGCACGGAGAAGGTCATGCTGCTCGAGAACGATCTGTTCCCGACCGGCTCGATCGAGCTTGAGGCCATCGACAATCTGGGCCGTATCACGGACGAGCAGATTCTCGGCTGTGCAGCCGCGCTGACCGAATCCGCCGGTCTGGAACTGGGCCGTGTGCTGACCGATACCACGAAGGAGCGCTTCGGCATCACCTTCACCGCGCGTGATGTGCGTCTGGTCGAGGGCGGTGTAACCGGCGCTGTCGGCACCAGCCGCATCGTGCTCGGCACGGCAGCGCTCATGGTCAAGATGGGCGTTCCGATCGAATCCGGCCATAAGGGTCAGATCAACATGTATCTGGTTGTGGATAACGCGCTCGCAGGCGTGCTGACCATGCGCTACCAGACTACCAAGAATACCTATAAGGCGATGCGCCTCATGCGCCGCATGCACATGAATGCGGTCCTCGCCGTTCGCGATTTCAATATCTCCCCGGCGATGGTCGAGGAAGAGTTTGACCTCCGACGCGGCTTTGCCGACCAGCCGGACCCGGCAGGCGTGGATCGTCTGCTGAATCCGAATTACGCCAAGGGCGATGCACCGGCAGCGATCCTCACCCGCGAGGGTGCCGGTCCGTTCATGCAGGTGCTCCGCGGCGCGGATAAGCTGGCGGGCGCCGTCCGCTCGGCGCTGACGCTCGGCACGTTCGCCGGCCTGCTCGGTATGCTGATCGTGTTCTATCTGCTGTACCAGAACGCCGCAGACGCGCTTCCGGTGATGAATATCCTGCTGTATCAGCTTATTTGGTACATTCCGGTGTTTATTATCACCCAGCAGACGAGATAAGACATAGAAAAAACCTCCGTATGGTTCGTACGGAGGTTTTTTGCGTTTTCTGGCAGTGATTAGGCGGGGGACACAAACTGCGTCAGCGGGTGCCCTGTCCGGGCGGCACCTTTTTCTCTGCACCGGCTGAGCGGGGTGCGCGAACTGCCGCAGGCGTGTTCGCCCCTAACGGGCGGAGAGTTT
>ENA-UPWP01000793-UPWP01000793.1-human-gut-metagenome-genome-assembly--contig:-NODE-793-length-22746-cov-11.357493_pt1 | contig 22746 bp, 22 predicted proteins | sample MGYA00250052_ERZ773380 | MGnify/ENA primary metagenome ERZ773380 (study PRJEB29103, sample SAMN06112063) | human gut metagenome | biome: human gut; feature: ankylosing spondylitis patient; material... | reverse complement strand
TGGGCTTTCTGGTCTGAAAAGCGTAGTTCGTAGCGGTTCCAGATACCAAAAATCTCCAAGGATTCTTCCAAGGAGATATTTTCCATACGGGCGATTTCGTATCGCTTTTCATAAAAGTTGAAGTAGAGCTGACTTTGACGACTCCCAAAGTAAAGGGAGAGACCGTGATTGGCTTCCATATCCTCGTTATCGGTGAAGGAACCCCCACCTGTGATGTTCCATTTTCGAATGGTATCTAGGACAATTTCTTTGGCATAGAGCTTATCAATGAGCTTGGGGATCTGGATATGTTCATCCTCGTGTCCATAGCCTTTATAGAGCTCGTCTAGGGCGATATCAAGGCGTTTTACCCTGACATCTTCGTAAGCATAGAGAATATTTTGAAGAAAGGTTTGCCAAGAAATCCCCTTGTGTTCTAAGAGGAGTTCCATCTCCCGACAGCCTTGACCAGAGAGTTGGAGACAAGTTTGGTAGTGATTGGTCGCAGACTTATCAAAGAAATCGAAAATCCAAATGTTTCCCCGTTGCCACAAGTGGGTATAATTCATAAGCCGTGTTTCTTGGTCAGTAAATTCGCTTAAGTGACAAAAAAGAAAGTTCTCACAGAAGGCTTCTAAATCTCGCAGACTAGGGAAAGTTAATCGCAAGTAGTCGATGTGAGCCCTGAGATTGTTTTTGTGACACTCTTGATAGTAACCGAGTTTTTCTTTGAGTTTTCGGAACTTGTCAATGGTGAGGCCTCTTTCCCCCGATTCATAGGAGCGGTAAGTTCTTATGGGTAAGTTAACGGCTTGTGCAAAGGCTTTTTGGCTGAGGCCTGTTTGTTTTCTGAAGTTTTTGATCTGAAGGGGACTCATTTTAGTCATTCATGGGCACACCTCCTTTTGACTAAGTGACACACTTTTTGGACCAAAGTGACACACTTTCTAAATCCTGAAATCCCAACTCCCACAAGGAATGAGGAGGGGTGGACGTGGCACTTTGGCCAAATGTAACCCCCCTATTAGAAATCGGGGGTTGAAGTCTCATCATGGCCTAGGAACTTCGGGCTACGGTCTGCGCCTGACCTGTGGTCAGGCTTGCCCTTGCCCTTGTCCTAGCCCATGATGACTAAGCGTCGCTTCAACAGCTTTTGGATAAGATTTGCGTCCTCCCTCCTCAAAGAGGATGAGAATTTCAAGAAGGAGTTCTTCTTGAAAAGAATCAACTAGAATGGCAGAGTCCGTCCGTTCGAAAACAATGCCTTGTTCTTGCAAGAGATAGATAATCTTTCGAAGCGTTGCCATTTTGAGGTCCTCTTCCTCCGCAAATTCCTTGAGAGGACGCCGGTTGGTTTCAGTATTTAGAGGTTCTTCCTCCCCTATTGATTCAATCGTTTCTGGTTGAGGTTGGACTTCTCCAAAGACCTCAAATTCTTCGCTATCATATTCCATAATAGGGATCTTTGCGTAGGCATCATAGAAAGAGAAGCCTTGGTCAAGTGGCACGTAAGGTGAGAAGAATTCCCCAGCCAAGTCCCCATTATTTGCGATATAGCCTCGTCCTTTAACTTTGACGCCATTGATTTCATCAAGCTTTTTGAACTCTTTGGTTTTATTAGCATCTCCAAACATCATGTCGTAACCTGTTGATTCCAAGTGGCCAACTGAGAGACGTTTCATAAAGTTATCTCGAAGAGCTGTTTTGATGAATTCTCCATCAGGTCGTTGCATGGCAAAGATGATAAAGACACCAGCTTGACGCCCTTCTAGGACGAGCTGAGAGAGGTATTCCATGAGTTCAGATTGGAGACTATAGTCACGGTCAATCTTGGCCATAAGGGCTGCCCACTCGTCGACGAGGATGAATTTGGGTGTCATACCGTAGTATGTAAAGTTCTTTCCAGCTTGAAATTTAGGTGACGTTGACATAAGCTCGTAGCGTTTTTCCATGAAGGCGACGTTCTCTTTAAAACACTGGATGATATCTTCTTTACTTGTATAGACACGACCATGAAAGACAGGTATCTTTTTGAGACCAGCCAAATCAGAGTTCTTTGGATCACAGATATCCACAAAGCCAATCTTAGCCAGTGCATAGATAATGGTCATAAGGACAACGGTTTTACCACCACCGGTTCCCCCACCAATGAGCAAGTGAGGCTCTTCAATATAATCCCAAGTGACGTCTTTCATAAGTTGGAGTTTAGAGCCCTTGACCTCGACTTCATTAATGGTGATACGGCTATCAATACGGTTGATGGCAATGTCATAGGTGATAAACCGTTTATCAAAGGTTTTATTACGAAAGTCCCCGTTAAACATGACTTCAAGCGTCGAGCCAAGATTGAGAAAACGGTCCTGAAATTTATTGCCTTCTAGGATAAAGCGAACTTCAATCTTGTAACGAGACTGTTTCAAGTAGACCTGAGGAAGGACAATCTTTTCAATCGTTTTGTTTTCACGTCTGATATTTTTAATCAAATAGAGGTTATTTTCTATCAGGAAGCGAGATAAAATCCGTAGGCTATTGATCTTTTGGAAGAAGACGATTTTCTCGTAACACATCCGATTCAGTAGGTAAGCCACCAGGCAAGAAGCAACAAGGACACCCCCGATAAAGTAAACTTGTGGCAAGGGATGGTCTTTCAATTCTTCTAGGTTAAGATAGCAATAATTTCCAATCGCTAACAAAGAAGGGAACCACCAGATAAACCAGGTGATTCCCCGAATATGACGATAAAAGGCCCTAACTCTTATCCCACGATAGGTAAAGAGCTTCATAGTGTATCACCTCCTAATTATCCTTTTTGTTGTCTAGAGGTTTGTTTTCCTTGATAGGCGTCCCTCCATTCTTTTTCTTGATTTTAGAAGCAAAGAGCTTGTAAATATCATTACGATTAACATGAGTGTGAGTAATGACGATATCTTCAAGTTCAACCTCTTCTCGATATTTAATCCCTAAGTCTTCAATTTCAGACTGTGCCATATCAGCAATGGTGAAAAAGAGGGTTTCATGTTGGACAGAAGAATGAATTGCGACAACGATCCCACGGATTTCTCCTGTGTTGACTTGGACGAAAGAGCCGTCAGGATTTCGTTGGGTGCGATCTTCTTCAAAGATGATATCAGGGCCTTCAATCCCACGGAAAGATAGTTTTCCAAGGACTTCAGGCACGTTTAGACCATCCGTAATGACACGATAGGTCTTGTCCGCAATTTGTAGTTTCTCTCCATAGTTTAATCCAATTTTAGCCATAGGTGTTTTCTCCTTTTATCTCTTATTTTTTGATGATTAATTTTTCCGCAAAGACATTGAGGGCTGGGGCAACTGAGTTACCGTTTAGAGCCGTGTCTGAGAGAAAGATAGGGTTGACCACTTCTACTAGAGCATCTTCTGGGAAGACGGTAGTAGAAGCAGGGGTAATGACGTGGAAGGCCCCATGTTTTTCACTATTAAGAATATGGCGTTGGTATTTACCCTCTTTTCCAAAGATAAAACGAGGGGCATTCCCTAATTTTTCATAGTAAGCAGGGCCGATAAAGTCAGGTTTCATAACAAGTGTTTCTGGAATCATAGAATTTTCCTTTCTGATTTTGAGCAAAAGAAAAAGAGTTAAGCCAATTGCTTCACTCTTGAGTAATAGTGGGTAAATAGTTTACGTTTAAACTGTCGACTATAGAACTGAATATCACAACTAGGATAACTGTTTCTGCGAGCTTCTTGGACTAAATGATCGAGGTCTAGAAGAGCTTGCGTATAAAGTTTAGCTTGTAGTTTAGGTGAGTAGCTAAACATGTTATAGGTGAATTCATAGTTATCATAGAGGCGTTTACATTGTAATGCGAAAAAAGTTAGTCATAGTTTCTCCTTTATTGTAAGCATAAAAAAGCCACTAAGATATAAGGAAGACTTAGTAGCTTGAGAGTAAGTCCATCTTAAAAGATAGAAAGCAGTAAAGAAAAGTTGTTTGGTTGGAAAGATCCCTCTTTCCACGGTGGCAACGTTTAGCAAGGTGCTTTGCGTCAATTACCATCGCTTACCCGGCCAATCTCTTTAGGTAGTCCTTGTCACACCCAAGGGATTCTCTTACGCAATCTTGCGCAACCAGTTCACTTTACTATTCGGCAAAAGTGCTAATGGTCCGAAATGCGTGGAAGCCCACAAAATACTTGTTTTAATCTTCACTTCAACCATAAAACGGACTTGACTTTACTTATCAAAACATTTACAATAAAGGTACGAAGTTTAGTGTAGTTTTGGCAATCAGTCCTCTGGTTGTCAGACGCACTTTTTATTTAATTGTCAATGATCGTGATTTAGCCTTGAAGATAAGGTTATTATTTTCAATTGCTGTACAACTATCAGTTGTTGATTATATTATACAACCACTGGTTGTTAATGTCAACGATTTTCTGCAAAATTTTAAAATAATTTTTTGAGGTCACATATGGAATTCGCAGAACGCTTGAAGACACTAAGAAAACAAGTAAAACTAACACAAGCTCAAATTGCTGAAAAACTAAATATTTCCCAACAGGCATATGCTTCATGGGAACGTGGAGTAAAAAAACCAACACAGGAAAATCTCGTTAAAATTGCACAAGTTTTAAATGTGTCCGTTGATTATCTGGTTGGGAACTTAGACGAAGAATCAGATGAATTAGACAATATTGAATTACTTTTCCGTATGAACTCAAAAGGACTGACCGAAGAAGAAAAGGAAGTATTCAAGAAAGAGTTGATTGAGTTTATGGAAGAGAGAAAGAAAGTATTTGATAAGAGATAATAATTAAAGTTCAATTAATAAGCCTCATAAAATTTATACTAATTAGTAGATAGATAAAGTAATCATATATTGAGGTTAATTTTAAGGAGTAAATATTAATTAATCATGAATGCTAATTTTATTGTAGAGTGCAAAACATGTCATAGGAGATTAAGAATACGAGTTCAAGCAGGGTACTATAATTGGATTCCTTTCACTTATTCATGTCCAAAGTGTAAAGTTGTATGTAAGGGAGAGATTTATATACCTTCTCAGACAAGTCCAAAAGAAAAAAGAAATGAACAGGCAATAGACAATCTTAAAAATTGTATATACATTAATGACGATACAGAAGATCAATTACCTATTGAGGATGTAATTCAACTTAGTACAGAATTGTATACAGATAAGATAATGAAACACGAGGATGTAATTCACCAAATGGTTCATCTTTCACCTCATATGCAATATTCGATAATGGGGAGGGACACGACCTTGCTTCAACAAAAGGTACTTGATATACTTAAGGATATATATACAAGACAAGAAAATTATAGTGCTTTTTGGGATCTATACGAAAACTCTTCACCTTTCTTACATCGAAAAAAGAAAGCACTGAATCTAGTTAAAAAAATTAGTAAATATCGGAATGAAAAAGAAAAGATTGGATTTTTACAAGACTATTTATATGAACGCCTACGTGACACTGATTATTATAAATTATTAAAAGAAGAGTTATTTATAAAGCTTAGAGAAATTAGAAAAAAGAAATATAAAGAATTTAAAAAATTATCTCAGATAATAAGTAATAGATTTTTTCAACATTCTAAAAAGGTCTATACTGTAACAGCTAATTTCTTGAACTATTATAACTATATTTTACCTGTAATTTTAAATGAAATTACCTATAGTTTTGATATTGATGAGATAAAAGAAGAATGGGGAATCGCCCAAACCGATTTTGAGTTTCTAAAATCGTCATACTCAGAAAATTATGAAGACCTTAAAGATTTTATATGCTTGTTCATATTCATTAACAATGCATACTATAGAGATGGAATTAATGATTTTCATGATTGTTTTAAAGTTCAGTTTCCTAAGGTTGAACAGGAGATAAGAGAAGATGTATCCATTTTTAATAAAAAAGTAAAAAATGTAGGAAATAGGATAAAGATTCTTAATTACGATTCTATACCTGATAATATTAATAAGGTATTTGATAATTTAATAAGAAATAGTATTGATCATAGAGACTACGTCTATAACTATAATAGTCAAGTGATCTCGTTCAATAATAAGTCAGATGAAAGAAAAATGTACTTAATTGAATTTAGTAATAACCTATTTCAAGGTTTTTTATTAGCTAATATTTTATGGGATATACTCATGTATTTTGCTGAAGAAGAAAATATTTTATTAAGTAGATAAAGTCAACAATAAAAAGTGGACACTCGTCCACTTTCTTTGTATAATAAAATCAACCAAATTGGTTTAGTTTTGTAAATTGTGATTTAAAGGAGGTGGCGTTCTTTGGATGAATTGTATACAAGAGTAAGTAAGTCTACAAAACATGTACTGTATCAATATATGAAAGATAACGATATTTCATTACTAAACTATAATTTCAATTACTTTTTTCAACATTGTATTCAGAAATATCAGATTCAAGTAATTAGTCACCACTTCTCGAATCACAAGATTGAGGGATTAACTGTTATTGATGAATTAGGTGTTAGTATTTCTTATGAAAAGGATAATCCAATTGTAAAACAGAATTTTACTCTGTGTCATGAACTGGGGCATTTTATACTTAAGCATGAAGGCACTTATTTTGCTGAATCTATTGATAATCAGGAGAACCTATTAGAGCGAGAAGCGAATATCTTCTCTGCTGTAGTATTAATGCCGGATATTGTTTTGTTGTCAAAGATTTATTATAGTTGCGACACCTTTCAACACATTCAAAATAGTCTGGATGTTTCAAAGCAGGCATTGTTCTTTCGCCTTTTAGATCTTCTTAGAGAGTATTATCCCGAACAAGAAAGTACCATTAAACAAGCTATCGATGCTTATATTGATGGACAAAATGCTTCTCTACTCCTTTTGTTTCACAGCATCAAAGAACATATTATTACAGAGTTTAACGACTACCAAACTTCTCTAATTAAGAAGATAGAACTATCCATAAGAAAAAAAGGCTTCGTTACTAGTCAAGAGTATCCTGAACTTTTAAATCAAAAGAATTGGAAAACCATAAAGGATTGTCATGACAATCTAAAAGTATGGCTCGTTTATAACAAAGGAAAGTCTATAGCTTATGTTTGGGATAAGAATAGGCTAACGGACAAAGAGGCAAGACAAAAAGCTGAATTGAAACTAATGTTAATGTGAGGTAAGTGATGTATCAACCAGAAAAACTAAAGGCTCGCAGAAAAGAGCTGAAATTGACTCAAAAAGATATTGCGGATCGATTAGGTATTAGTTATCAAGCCTATTCTGCATGGGAACGTGGAGTAAAAAAACCATCTAAAGAAAAAGTAAAGCAGTTGGAGCAGATTCTAGATGTCCCAATAGGTTATTTTACAGAGCCTGAAATCGTTCGGCTATATAATACTCTATCAGGTGAAGGGAAGGGTCAAGTACTTAGCTATGTCAAAAGACTAGTTCAGAAAGAACAATGTAAGAATGTTATTTCAATAGCAGAGAAACTATACGAATACCGTGTTTACGAAAAAATGTCTGCCGGTATCGGTTCATCGGTTTATAACGATCAGGACTATGATACTGTTTATTTTGATGAGGAACTAGCTCATGATTTTGCTTCATGGGTATCTGGAAATTCAATGGAACCCAAATATAAAAATGGCTCTGTTGCTCTCATTCGTGAGACAGGGTTTGATTACGATGGAGCAGTTTATGCAGTTGTTTGGAATTCACAGACCTTCATAAAGAAGGTATATCGTGAAGAAAACGGCTTGCGTCTTGTTTCTATAAATAAAGATTACAAAGATATTCGAATCCCTTATGATGAAAACCCTCGTATCGTAGGTAAAATTGTAGGAGACTTTATGCCATTAGAGGTGTAAGTAAAGAACTATTTCAAACTCAATAAAGAAAGCAGCCAAGACGGCCGAGATCACTATTTTTACTTTAAGATTAAAATGAGTGATGAAAGTAAGATGGTTAGGAAGTATCAGTATTACAGGTGTTTAGTAGTGTACAATAAGAGGGACAGTTGTCTCTTTTATTTTTGTGAGATCATCAAAAGGTGAGTGATTTCAATAGATAATTACAGTAATTTGTTATAATATTGACAAAGATTAATTGAATTGGAGAGAAACATGCTTTATTATGAAGGTTTAGAAGAAGTTATCTTCTCAAAACACGAGTTATTGTCTGAAGAACCAGATGAGCTTGTAGTTATAAGTGGTTTTCTAGGGCCAGCTCCTGTGGAACGTCTAAATGAATTAAGTGATATGAAAATCACAGTAATTGGAGGGATGTATCCGAATGGGTTAGATGCTAGGCTATGGAGTTCCCTAGAAAAGATATCCAAAGAGAGCGACCATATTGATATCTTATTTACTAATTGTGAAATCCATTCAAAAATTTATATCTGGAAAAAACAGGGTAAGACTTTAGGAGCGTTAATTGGATCAGCAAATTTTTCTTCAAATGGATTGAGGACAGATTATCGTGAGTCGTTAGCGGATGCTACCCGTGATACATTCGCTCCACTAGATACTTATTACAAATTTGTATTAGATAACTCGTCTGGAGAACCACAGTTTCGGAAAGATCAGGCTGTCATAGACTACAGTAGTATGAAGCAGGGGAAAGATATTGCTAATCTTGAAATTCAACTATCCTTTGATATTCCTATTTATGATCCACGAACTGATGAAGTACCTGTATCAAGTGGCCTAAATTGGGGTTTGGCAAGGCTAAATGGGGCTCATACAGCTGAAGGAGATGCTTATATAAGATTGCCTAAAGAGATAATAAAAGAGGTACCTGGACTTATTTCTCCGTTAGATCCAACTTTCTCTACACCTGAAGGCAAACGTAAACGTAATTCTGATCCAATCGAGCTAATATGGGACGATGGGACAATCATGGAAGCTTCGTTAGAAGGAGAACAAAAACATGATGGTAAACAGTATCCAAAACAATTGGCATCCTATTCTCCTAAAACACCGTTTTTGGATGGGAAGAGAATTTCTAAAAAAAGTATCTTAGGGAGGTATTTGAGAAATAGGTTAGGCGTTGATGTTGATGATCTGATTACTAAAGAAATTCTAGATAATTACGGTAGGAATACTATCACATTGTCTTTGATTGGTGAAGGGGTATATTTTGCTGACTTTTCAGTTAAAGACAACTAACTAAAAAAGCTTAGAACTAATCTTCTAAGCTTTTTCCATGTCTTTTATTAACTTTAGAATAGATGGTATGATTTCGCCGATTTTTTTGGCAAATAATGGCGGAACAGCATTTCCAATCATCTCGAAATTATTCATTTGTGACTCGTTAAACATAAAGTCATCATCAAAAGTTTGTAATCTAGCAGCTTCTCGTACTGTAATGCTTCTGCTCTGAGAAGGATCAGGATGGATATGTCGCAAGCCATCTTTTTTCAGATGAGCGGGAATAGTATTACTTGGTTCATCCCATCTTAATACAAAATACTTATGGACATTTGATTTTTTCCCCGTAACTTCAAAATATAGTTCCTTAAGAGCATTAGTTGAAGTGTACTTGTTGGTACCTTCCTCAAGGTCTTTTGCTAGCATTTTAAAAATTTCTTTGTCACGTTCATTATGAAAACGTGAACTGTGGCCATTGATAGAGGAATCATTTGTATAAGCTTTTGTACGAGTTGGATTTTCAACTGGATAAAGTGGAGGTAAATCAGAAATTGCGTCACGAACAGTTTTAGTTTGTTGATGAGTACTCAAGTTATGTATTAAAGAATAAATCTGTTTTAAAATTTCCTGATAATCAGTTGATTGATTATCTCTTCTAACTCCAATAATAATGACTCGTTTTCTTTTTTGGGGGACTCCAAAATCTGACATGTCGAAGAGAGCGTTTTTTCTTAGGTCATCAATAATTTCGTATCCGATATTGTTAAAACCTTGTTTTATCAATGATGTAATCTTTTCGCCAGTTGGTATAGCACTAAGAATTCCTTCAACGTTTTCAAATAAAATAATTTTAGGTTGGAAGTATTCTACAACTTTAATGTAAGATTCAAAAAGAAAATTACGATAATCATCCTTCATACCATTATTATCTCTTACTCGGCCTGCTAAAGAGTATGCTTGACATGGAGGACCACCAGAAATCATATGAACTTCTTTGTTTCCCACTATTTTTGCAAGCCCTGGTGAAGAGCCAAACTCTTCATCGTTTGACCATCCATTGATTAGTTCTTCAGTTCTCTGGATATCAAAATTAAGTACAATCTCCTTGGCATCTTGGATGTTATACTTGCTTTCTAAACGATTAACTAAAGTTCTAACTTGAGGTTTCAACCATTCTACTGCGGAAAGCAGTTGAATATTACCTGATTGCTCTAAACCATCTGCAAGTCCACCAGCGCCAGCAAATAATTCAATGTTATTTATTTTCATCAGTAAATCCTTTTTCTAAATGAATAAGCATTTCTTCGGCAATTGCTTGAGCTAGTAATGGAGGGACGGCATTTCCGACTTGACGATTTTGCTGAGTTTTAGTTCCCAAAAATTCAAAATCATCAGGAAATGACTGTAATCTAGCATTCTCACGAACAGTTGGGACACGATTCCATTTGTAATGAAAATGATTACGATGCCCAGTATCAATTGTTTTTGAAGGCTTTTGACTATGATAACGAGTCCAAGCCTCATTGAATTTTCGAGAATCACCTACACCAGGTGGAAGATCTTTATGGTTTCCACCCTCAGGAACTTGGCTAATTACCCATTTCACTTCATCAGTATGTCTAGTACCAATATGATTGTGAATAACGAGAGAGTTTTCCCTCATTAGGCGTTGATATTCACTTTGAGGTTCCATGTGATATGGAACATTTTCTTCTCCAAGCTCATCAACGAGTGCAGGTAAATCAGAAATCGCATCAGCAGTACCAATGTGTTTATCAGGTGTTAAAGTTGGTTCTGGGAATTTGAAATACTCATAATTTAAATCTTTTCGATAACCTACAAAAAACATTCTTTTTCTAATTTGAGGAACCCCATAATCAGCAGCCAGTAAAGGTTTATCGGTTACTGAAACAGCGTACCCCAAATCTTCAAATGTATTGATGATCTGTTCTTTTACTTTTCCTTTGTATAGTGTCGCCATGCCTGGAACATTTTCAATCAAAAATGCCGTAGGTTTAAAATGCTTTACGGCATGGACAACAGCGACATATAATTTATTTCTAGAATCGTTGATATCTCTTGAACCAGTTAAGCTAAATCCTTGGCAGGGTGGCCCTGCAATAATAACATCAATTTTATTTCCGTTTAAATTATTTTCAATATCTTTAATAGCAGATTCTTCATCGAAGAGATCAGCTTTAAGTGCAACTGAATCTTTAAGGTTATGTTTATATGTTTTGAGTGCTGGATCGTCAAAATCTACTCCCATTAAAATATTGAAACCTGCTTGTTTAAATCCTTGGCTTAATCCTCCGGCGCCAGAAAACAAATCGATTACATTGTACTTACGCATCAGAATTCTCCTTTAATTCTATAATATCTTTAAGTTCACAATTTAACACATTACAAATTTTCAATAAAGTGTCGGTTGTTACACAATTATTATTTCGTAATTTAGTTAGGGTACTTGAGCCAAGACCAGAAATTTTTTGAAATTCATTTTTTGACATTCCTAAAGTAGTTAGTTTTTTCCACAAAGGAGCAAAACTAATTTTAGAATAATTATTATTTATTTTTTTCATACAGAGATACATTATATCACAAACTCAACCGTTTGTGGTTGAGTTAGCTATGAAAAAACACCAGATTTTCCAGTGTTTATCCATAGTATTCAATTTTTGACGGTTCAATAATCTCAGTATAGAAGTTTTCAACGCTCATCAAGACATAACCTTTTGATTGATCAGGTGTAGCTAATATGAGTTCTTCATAAGAAGGTAGTGAAGTAATGTCATTTAGCAAGACATTCAGTTCTTTAGTCTTGCATAGTTGGAATAGATCATTGCTGAAAGTTGATAGTTGTTCTGAGTGATTAGAATGAAAGACATTCTTTTGGATTCTGATTCCTAGGTTTTGGATAAAATCATATAGATTATCATAGATTTCTGAGTTGATTTCCATTCAAATGACCTCCTTTTTAGTTTTGTAATTCATTGTATTTCTTGACGGCTTCTTTATAAGCATCAGTACCTTCTTTATAGTACTCATGTTCAGTACCACTAATATCAACGGTGATGACTCCATCAGAATGTTTGTAAGTCACTTCTTTGGCTGAAGCATCTTCACCAGAAAGTTCAAAGGTGTTGTTTTTACCATTGATGGTGAATTTGTCGTACTCTCCCTTCTCAATCGTACCTTCAATACCTTTGATAGTGAATGACAACTCATTTCTTAGACCATTTTCGGTATCAATCCAGTAGTAATTGCCATCTAGTTTGTCTTGTGATGAGCAAGAAAAGAGAAGGAAAGCTGATAAGGTAAGAAGTAGAATTGATAAGATTTTTTTCATGATGAATTTCTCCTTTTCTACTATATGTAATAGGTAATTGTTTCTCCACCATAATACGGGATGCTTTTTCTATTTCCCTCAATTTTTTAAGAAGTTTATATTTGAAAAATTGAAAAAATCAATTATTTTTGAGCTAGCAATAGCGCAATAATTGATAATGAAAGTAGTAGAATCTCTATCAATCTTATCACAAAATTCACCTCTTTTTATAGTTTTTTACCAAAAGAATTTTACAGGACTATGCTAATGTCTGCTATAACGGAAAAATATAGAAATGTCTATTATAACGGCAAATAATCAACTTTCGGGAAAATACTTATTTTTTGGAAAGTTCATCTTACGTAAGATTTAGGCTTGATATTACTCCGTGAAATTCTAACTTAAATATCAGACAGAGTATGATAAAGGTAAAAGCAACTTATATATGGAATAAAAAATAGATTAAGATTTGTAAATCTAGAATAAAAGTAAATAACCTGGTTACTTTCATAAATTCCTATCAATCGGTTGATTAAATTATTGACAGTATCGTTTGTAGATTTAATGTAAAAAACATATGTTTGTTATGATATACTAAAGGTGCTTGTTTCTCAGACTTATAAATAGTAGTTTTGTTTTTTATGAATGCTCATTTAATATTAGTGGCAAATATAATAGTTCTTTAGGGGGATGGTAAAGTATGGATGATATTTTAATTGATAAATTATCAGTTGTATTAATATTTTGTGTAAGAAAAATTTTCAAGTTAGTTTTCTTTATTATTGCGATTGTAATACATCCAATTAAATATATTTCGATTTGGATGATAGTATTATTATCATCATTCTTGATAGTGGGAAAGGTTCCTATTCAATTAAAAGGTAAAGAAATGTTTTCGATGTCAGTTGGTCTAGTTTCAATAATAACATTTATATCAATTTTTCTAGAGAGACAGACAGTTGATATTGATAAAAAAGATAATTTCTATTTAGGTTACAATATAAAGAAATTAAAATTTCATGACAATTTCTGGTTAAAAAGATTTAATGAACTCCCAGTTAACCTTCTATTGTGGATAATAGCTGGTTTTCCAATAATTGATATCTGTTCCCGATTGGAATTCAATTTCGAAATATTAAATAATGTATTCAAGAGTATAAATGAAATTATAGAATATATTAAAGTGATTTGGCTTTCTGCATTTGTAGTCATTTCAACTTATTGTACGGCGCTTTTGATAGAGTCAGTAGCATTATCAAGTAAAACCTTTTCACAAAGTTATTTATATAAGACTACTAATTTATATGAAAAAATAAAAATAGGAGCAGAAATTGAACAGTTTTTTAAAAAACTTTTCGATAACATTTTTAGCTTTAAAACTATAGTAGGATTAGAGGATGATTTATATTTTAAAATTGAAAGAGTAATTGATTACATTATAAATAGAGGTGTAGAAGTTAGTTCAAATGAGGAAGAATTACATAAGTTCTATGAACTTGCATTTGATTGTGAATCAAAAAAAATAGACGTTTTAATAAAAATAATAAATAAGTGTGAAACTAATGAAAATATAGAATTAAGATATAAAGTTCATGCTATTTTTCGTAAAAGAATTCTAGACATTATTTACCAGTATTATATACACAAGTGGAGTATCTTAAATCGTTTAGAGGTAATGCCTACAGAAATTGTAAATCTTGCAATAAGAGATTTAAATAACTTGCTTAATATAGAAAATAACTTTTGTGATAGTGAAGATTATCAAGATATATTTTGGCAAATCTGCAATGAAGATATAAAAGGTTCTCGATTACCGTTTAGAATTTATAAATTAGATCAAGATAATCAAAAAAGAAATTATTGTATTTATAGGATATATTTAGTAATGATAGAAAGAGTAGAGGATATTAACTTTTTTAATCAGCTGAAAAATCCTGAAAATATGATGGATCTGATGATGGATCTATTGAAAGTTTTGAATGAGATTGATAAAAAAGGAGAAAATAGCGAGTATTTTTCATTTGTTTTTTCATCTATTTTTTCACAGACTATTGATAGGAAGTATAAGGATAACAATTTTATTGATTCATTCTCAGAAATGATGAGTGATGAGTACATGCCAGAATATCTCAAGAATGAACGAATTAATTGTAGTAAAAATATTTTATTGAGTGGAAAATATATCGACAATTTGATGGATAATAATGCTTTAGACTATCTTTTGATGTTTATAAAATTAGAGGATATTATTTTAGTATTGACTTTCTGTTTAGCTTATTCAGAACGATCTCGTAAAGAAGTAATGAAGATTGAAGAATTTAAAATATGGAAAAAATCTATTAATAGACAATATATAAAAGAAAACATCGAAGATTTAAGACAATCAAAATTTTTATATGAGTTATGTGAAGATTCATGGGTGTCTCATTTTATTTCTGAAGAATTTATTAAATGGATGTGGGATTCAATATTTAGACCATTTGACGAAAATATTTATGAAGAATTTATGAAGCTAGAAAATGATGGAATACGACGTGATTTTAGCCTAGAAAGATATTTTATTGTTAGATTACTATTATGTACTTCCCCTAATAAGTCAGTATCACTTTTTTATTTCAAAGAAGAAAACAAACAAAAAATTAAAAAGGAGTTGAGTAGTATTAAAGTGATATTAGAAAATGAAAACATCTATTTATTTTAAGGTAATATTGAAGTAAAGTAAACTGATGGAGAATAGATAGTTAGAGGGTAGATTTGTTATTTGAGATTAATTAATGTATTATAGGGTGTATATTTCCCTTTTCAATTAATCATAGTAAAAAAATTTCAAATTTCTAAGGTATAGTAGTCTTACAAAATTCTTTAATAGAATGATTTTAATATATAGTGAAATGCTTCTCTTTAAAACCAGGTTTTACGATTTGTGGCAAATTCAATTTAATATTTTGCCTCAAATTAGCCACACTTTTTATGGAACTAAGAGGAATAATGAAGTTCTCTTCCTATTAATATGGTTGTTTGAAATCTTAAATATAGCGTTTTACGATGTAATGGGAAGTATGGCGAATAAATCAACTATGTTCAGCAAACAAAGCTTAATTAGACTAAATAAGCTTGAAAATAAAGGGTTTGTCCAATATGGACAAGCCTTTTTCTTGTGTTTTGCCCCCATTTTGCCCCCGATTTCTAAATTTCAGTTCGTTTTGATTATAGAAGTAGCGCAAACAAAGCTTAATTAGCTTATTAAGACAAGGTCCTTTCTGGGTCTTGTTTTTTTGTACCCAAATAAATAGTTAGTATCTGCCAATTAATCTGTGATTGAGAGTAAACAAATTTTAAAGAGTGGATATGGCTTTGGTTGATAGATTCTATTTCCTAACTTTTTAAGATATGCTATAATATGAATATGTTTGATAATTATATTGTACCTGTATTTTTTGGTGGTGGAGCTCTTGCTCTACTAGGTTTAGTGTTATTTGGTTGGGCCTTGCCTTCATTTTTGAAGGGTAAGTGGTCTTATTTGATTTCTTTGCTAGGTTTAGGTTTGGTTGCTTTTGCCTATTTTGATTCGGCGATTGTTATCACTTATAAAATCTGGCTTGGATTGCTAGGTGTTATCATGATTGGTTGGGGACTTCCTTTCAACAATCGCAAGGGACGCCGTGCGATGACTATGTTTTGGGCCATCACGGCAATCGTTGTGGGTATTGCTGCTATTGCATTCACTATTGCTTATGGTGTTATTAACCGCCACTAACATGAAACTGTAAAACATGCTATAATAATGGCATGTTTTATTTTATGACCCTATCATTTATTATCATGCCTGCCTTGGGCTGCTTCTTAATAGGCTTGGCTTTTGCTAAACCAGATCGTTGGGACTTTTCTTGGATTTTATCCTTAATTGGTTTGGTGGCCTTTATTTCTTCTTTTTGGCATATAGCACGTGTAGATTTATGGTTTATGCTAAGTTATAGTGTTGGTCCTTTTTTGATGGGATTTGGTTTCTCCTGGGATCTAAGTAAGAAACGTCGTAGGCAGTTATTATTATTAGGGGCATTTTTCCTTGTCTTTTTTGTGATTCTGTACTATCTTATTGTGCGAATCCTGAATACAGCTGTTGTCTAAAGGAGGGCTGTTGTGATGTTGCTAGATTTAGAAGAGAAGACACGTGTGCTTGTAGAAGATATTGTTGAACGTTCCGCTATTGGGCGAGGAGCTATCTTTGTTTTGGGGTTGTCTTCCAGTGAGGTTGCTGGTGGGACTATCGGCAAAGCCTCTAGCCGCGAAATTGGTCAACGAATTGTGAAAACTATTCTTGAGGTTTTGGAACCTAAAGGGATTTACTTGGCTGTTCAGGGCTGTGAACATTTGAATCGTGCTTTGGTTGTTGAGCGTGAGCTTGCCATGGCTAAAGATTTGGAAATTGTGAATGTTCTTCCGACCTTGCACGCTGGGGGAAGTGGTCAGCTGGCTGCTTTCGACTATATGAAGGATCCTGTTGAGGTGGAGGAAATTGTCGCTCAGGCTGGTATTGATATTGGGGATACCTCTATTGGTATGCATGTGAAGAGGGTCCAAGTTCCTCTTCGCCCTATTATTCCAGAATTAGGTGGTGCTCATGTGACTGCTTTGGCGAGTCGTCCTAAGTTAATTGGTGGTGCTCGTGCGGAGTATCTAGCAGATCCTATCCGTAAAAACTAAAAAGTATCGGACATTCTTGTCCGATACTTTTTCTGTTAGCTGGGTCTTTCGTTTCAATGATGACGCTTGGCATAATCAACAAATTTGAATTTTTCAAGTTTGTGGCGACTTTCCGTAAATTGGAACTGTTTTCCATTGTTTAAATAAACTTTTGAACGGACACAGACGACGTGCTGGTCCTTACCTAGGTCGATAAGAATCTTATCCTGATCGGTAGCATTATCGATAGTGATTTCTTTAAAGGCGTGGGAAATGCTAAGGTTGAGCTGATTCTCAATGTAGTCGTAAATAGAGTATTCAGCAATGCTACGGTTTAGTTGCGGAACAAGGCTGGCGTCTAGGTAATCAATATCTATAACAGAGGCACAGCTATCAACGACTCTTTGACGAACAACACGCCAGACCTGTCGGCTATTAGAAAAACCAGTTCTTTCTGAGAGTTTGGAATCAACGATGATTTTATCCAGAGAAATAACGTTGGTTTGCGAATTAAGGCCTTGTTGTACTATTAGCTCCTGGTAACTAGTAAGGTCAGACACAGGAAAGTTGATTTGTTCCTGGTTAATAACCTAGGAGCCAGAGCCATGAATCTTTTTGACCAAGCCTTCTTCAACGAGTAAGGTTAATGCTTTTCGTATAGTGTCTCGACTAACCTGGTAAGATTGAACCAGTTCTTGCTCGGTCGGGAGAAAGTCTCCTACTTGATATTTTTGATCATGGATAGCTTTTTCTAAATCCTTATAAATAATCTGGTATTTTTTCATCGCTCTCCTCATTTGTAGGTAAAAAAACATACAACTAATGTTTTTTTCAAAAAATATGTTAAAAAAATTCCGGAACACTTGCAGACAAATTTGCAACCGTTTACAATTAGTTTATCAAGTCAATCAGATATTGTCAAAAAAGAAAAGGAGATTCAAATGGGTAAATTTGAACAAGAAGCCAAAGATCTGCTTGCTGCAATCGGTGGTAAAGAAAATGTGACTGCTGTTACTCACTGTGCGACGCGTATGCGTTTCGTTCTTGGTGATGACAAGAAGGCAGATGTGAAAACAATCGAAGCCATTCCTGCTGTTAAGGGGACTTTCACCAATGCAGGTCAATTCCAAGTTATCATTGGTAATGATGTGCCAATCTTTTATAACGATTTCACTGCTGTATCAGGGATTGAAGGTGTTTCTAAAGAAGCTGCTAAATCAGCTGCCAAGAGCAACCAAAACCCAGTTCAGCGTGTTATGACAACCTTGGCGGAGATCTTTACACCTATTATTCCAGCCCTTATCGTTGGTGGATTGATTCTTGGTTTCCGTAATGTTCTTGAGGGTGTGCATTGGTCAATGCTTGACGGTAAGACAATTACCGAGGTTTCGCAGTTCTGGTCAGGTGTGAATCACTTCTTATGGCTACCTGGTGAAGCTATTTTCCAATTCTTGCCTGTAGGTATTACTTGGTCTGTTTCTCGTAAAATGGGAACTAGCCAAATTCTTGGAATTGTTTTGGGGATCTGTCTGGTGTCACCACAATTGCTTAACGCTTATTCAGTAGCATCGACACCAGCGTCTGAAATTGCTAAGAATTGGGTTTGGGATTTTGGATTCTTTACTGTTAATCGTATAGGTTATCAAGCGCAAGTTATTCCTGCCCTTCTTGCTGGTTTATCACTTTCTTATCTTGAAATTTTCTGGCGTAAACATGTACCAGAAGTAGTATCAATGATTTTTGTACCGTTCTTGTCATTGATTCCAGCCCTTATTTTGGCTCATACTGTTTTAGGTCCTATTGGTTGGACTATTGGCCAAGCCCTCTCAACGGTGGTTCTTGCTGGTTTGACAGGTCCTGTAAAATGGCTTTTCGGTGCTGTTTTTGGTGCACTTTATGCGCCGTTCGTTATTACTGGTCTTCACCACATGACCAATGCTATCGATACTCAGTTAATTGCAGATGCTGGTGGAACAGCTCTTTGGCCTATGATTGCTCTATCAAATATTGCTCAAGGTTCAGCTGTTTTTGCTTACTATATTATGCATCGTCATGATGAACGTGAGGCTCAAATTTCACTTCCAGCTACTATTTCAGCTTATCTTGGTGTTACAGAACCAGCCCTCTTCGGGGTTAACGTCAAATATATTTACCCATTTGTTGCGGGTATGATTGGTTCATCTATCGCAGGTCTTCTATCAGTAACCTTTAACGTTACAGCGGCCTCTATCGGTATTGGTGGTTTGCCTGGTATCCTATCAATTCAACCTAAATATATGATTCCATTTGCAGCAATCATGCTTGTTGCTATCATTGTACCTATGGTCCTAACTTTCTTCTTCCGCAAGGCGGGTCTCTTTACTAAGACAGAAGATGATACAGAACTTAAGGAAGAATTTGCAGCTCAAGAAGAGGCTGAATTTGCATCACATACTGCAACTCCAACAGTTCTTGCTGAATCAGCAGAGGTTGTTAGCCCACTTGCTGGTCAAGTTAAACCACTTAGCCAAGCAACAGACCCAGTTTTCTCATCAGGTGTCATGGGACAGGGGGTAGTCATCGAACCAAGTCAAGGCGAATTGGTTTCACCAGTAAATGGTACAGTGACAGTACTCTTCCCAACTAAGCACGCCGTAGGCATCGTTTCTGAAGAAGGTATTGAAATGCTAATGCACATTGGTATGGATACTGTTAGCCTTGACGGAAAAGGTTTTGTGGCTCATGTTGAACAAGGTGATAAAGTTGTTGTTGGTCAACAATTGATTAGTTTTGATATGGATGTTATTAAAAAGGCTGGTTTGGTTACTGAGACTCCAGTTATCATTACCAATCAAGATGATTTCCAAGCAGATGTTGAAGGAAATCTTCCACGTGATATCAACCGTGGGGATGATCTCATGACTGCAACGCGTACAAAATAATGACACATAAGGGGTGGAGGCATAAAGGCCCCACCCTTTGAGTTAAAAAATAGAAAAGGAATGGAATATGGCACTAGATAAAACAAAGGTTGTTTACCAAATTTATCCAAAATCATATAAGGACACTACAGGAAATGGAATCGGTGATTTCAGAGGAATCATTGAAAAAATTCCTTATCTAGCAGAGTTGGGCGTGGATATGGTTTGGCTCAATCCTTTCTATCCGAGCCCACAACGTGATAATGGTTACGATATTTCAGACTACACAGCTGTCAACCCTGTCTTTGGAGATATGGCTGATTTTGAAGAAATGGTCCGTGTCGGTAAAGAGCACAAGATTGACTTCATGCTAGACATGGTGCTTAACCATTGCTCAACAGAGCATGAGTGGTTCCAAAAGGCATTAGCTGGGGATAAGTATTACCAAGATTTCTTCTTCATCCAAGACCAACCAACCGATTGGTTGTCTAAATTTGGTGGTTCTGCCTGGGCTCCTTTTGGAGATACGGGGAAATATTATCTTCACCTCTTTGATGTGACCCAAGCTGACCTCAATTGGCGCAATCCAAATGTCCGCAAGGAGTTGTTCAAGGTGGTCAACTTCTGGCGTGACAAGGGAGTCAAAGGTTTCCGTTTCGATGTAATCAATTTGATTGGGAAAGATGAGGTCTTGGTAGATTGCCCTGAAAATGAAGGGAAACCAGCTTATACGGATAAACCAATTGTCCATGACTATCTTCGTATGATGAATGAAGCGACCTTTGGTTCTGATGATAGCTTTATGACAGTTGGAGAGATGTCATCGACAACCATTGACAACTGTGTTTTGTATTCAGCACCGGAGCGCCACGAGTTGTCTATGGCCTTTAACTTCCATCATCTTAAAGTAGACTATGAAGATGGTCAAAAATGGACCATTACTCCCTTTGATTTTGAAGAGCTCAAACGTCTCTATCATACTTGGGGCAAGGAAATGAGTGAACGTGGTGGTTGGAGTGCCCTTTTCTGGAATAACCATGATCAACCTCGTGCTTTGAATCGCTTTGTGGATATTAAAAACTTCCGTAATGAAGGAGCGACCATGCTCGCTGCTAGCATTCATTTGTCACGTGGAACACCTTATATCTACATGGGCGAAGAGATTGGAATGATTGATCCAGACTATGATTCGATGGCAGATTATGTGGATGTCGAGTCCATGAATGCTTACCAGATGCTTTTGGATCAAGGTAAGTCTCCTGAGCAAGCCTTCAAGATTATCCAAGCTAAGTCACGAGATAATTCTCGTACGCCAATGCAATGGGATGCTTCTGAAAATGCAGGTTTTTCAACAGGCACTCCATGGTTGAAAGCTGGTAAATCTTATAAAGACATCAACGTTGAAAATGAAATCGACGGACCAATCTTTAAATTCTATAAAGAATTGATTCGCTTGCGTAAAGAAATGCCTATCATCTCAGAAGGCAGCTATCAGCCAGCACTTGAAGATAGTCAACAAGTCTATGCATTTGAACGTCACTTAGATGGTCAAAAACTCTTGGTACTCAATAATTTTTATGGAAGTGAAGCAGAAGTGGAGATTCCAGCAGAATACCAGTCAGGGCGCGTGCTCTTATCAAACTATGACGATGCAGAGCTTGCTGAAAAGGTAAGTCTTAAGCCTTATCAAACCCTAGCAATCTTAGTAAAATAAGCCAAACTTTCCTCAGTAAATGCTTTTGCTGGGGAATTTTGTTATAATGAAAGCACTTTTAATGTTGATGGAGGAAGTGTAATGACACGCTTACAAGATGATTTTTATGATTACGTCAATGGAAAATGGGCGGAGACCGCTGTAATTCCTGATGATAAACCTTCAACCGGTGGTTTTATGGACTTGGACCAAGATATCGAAAACTTGATGTTGGATATCACTGGAAAATGGCAACGAGGTGAAGAATTGCCCGAAGACAGTATTCTCCAAAACTTTGTCAAATATCATAAGATGGTAGCAGATTTTGATGCAAGAGAAGCAGCTGGTGTGGCTCCAGTCATGCCCTTGATCAATGAAATCAAGGCCTTGTCTTCTTTTGAAGACTATACCAGCAAGTTAGGCACCTATGAACTAGCTGGCAAACCAAATCTCTTGCCATTTAGCGTGTCACCAGACTTTATGAATGCTCAAATGAATGTCTTGTGGGGAGAAGCACCGGCTCTCATCTTGCCAGATACGACCTACTATGAAGAAGGTAACGAAAAAGGTCCAGAATTACTAGCTATCTGGCGCCAAATGATGGAAAAACTCTTGGCAAAATTTGATTTCTCAGAGGAAGAAATCAAAGATATCCTGGATAAGGTCATTGCAGGGGATGCAGAATTGGCCAAATATGTCTTGTCGAACGAAGAAAAATCAGAGTATAACAAACTCTACCATCCCTATGAGTGGGCGGATTTCAAGGCCTTGGTCCCAGAATTGCCACTCGATGCCTTCTTTACAGAAGTGATCGGACAAACACCAGATAAAATCATCGTGCCAGAAGAGCGTTACTGGAAGGAATTCGCACCAACATTCTACTCAGCAGCCAACTGGGAGACCCTTCATGCTGCATTGAAACTCGGCGCAGCTCTTTCTTGGACTCTATTTTTGACTGAAGAAATCCGTGTCTTGGCTGGTGAATATAGTCGTACGATTGCAGGTGTTCCAGAACCTCGTTCCAAAGA
>ENA-UPWP01000788-UPWP01000788.1-human-gut-metagenome-genome-assembly--contig:-NODE-788-length-22812-cov-8.609853_pt1 | contig 22812 bp, 10 predicted proteins | sample MGYA00250052_ERZ773380 | MGnify/ENA primary metagenome ERZ773380 (study PRJEB29103, sample SAMN06112063) | human gut metagenome | biome: human gut; feature: ankylosing spondylitis patient; material... | reverse complement strand
CGGACTCTGATGCGCTCGTTGACGCACTTTGTGACGCAGATGTACTTGCGGATTCGCTCGCACTTGTTGAAGCGCTCATTGACGCGGACGTACTTGCTGATTCTGAAGCACTGGTTGATGCACTCATAGAAGCCGAGGTACTTGCCGATTCGCTAGCGCTGGTTGAAGCACTCATGGATGCTGAAGTGCTGGCTGATTCAGATGCACTTGTTGAAGCACTCTGTGAGGCTGACGTACTTGCAGATTCTGAAGCACTTGTCGAAGCACTCATGGAAGCCGACGTACTTGCGGATTCACTCGCACTTGTTGAAGCACTTTGCGATGCGCTAGTACTTGCGGACTCTGATGCACTTGTTGAGGCGCTCATTGAGGCAGACGTACTTGCGGACTCGCTAGCACTTGTTGATGCACTCATTGAGGCACTGGTACTTGCGGATTCACTAGCACTCGTTGAGGCACTCATTGACGCTGATGTACTTGCGGACTCTGATGCGCTCGTTGACGCACTTTGTGACGCAGATGTACTTGCGGATTCGCTCGCACTTGTTGAAGCGCTCTGTGACGCGGACGTACTTGCAGATTCACTCGCACTTGTCGATGCACTCATGGATGCTGAAGTGCTGGCTGATTCGCTGGCACTTGTTGATGCACTCATCGATGCTGACGTGCTGGCTGATTCTGATGCGCTGGTTGAAGCGCTCATCGATGCTGAAGTGCTGGCTGACTCACTGGCACTCGTTGAAGCGCTCTGTGACGCTGAAGTACTTGCGGACTCTGATGCACTTGTTGAGGCGCTCATCGATGCTGAAGTGCTGGCTGATTCTGATGCACTGGTTGAGGCACTTTGCGATGCGGACGTACTTGCGGACTCACTGGCGCTGGTTGAGGCACTTTGCGATGCGGACGTACTTGCCGATTCGCTAGCACTTGTTGATGCACTCATCGATGCAGATGTACTTGCCGATTCGCTAGCGCTGGTTGAGGCGCTCATGGACGCTGAAGTACTTGCGGATTCTGAAGCACTGGTTGAAGCACTCATCGATGCAGACGTACTTGCTGACTCACTGGCGCTGGTTGAGGCACTTTGTGAAGCGCTTGTACTTGCGGATTCGCTTGCACTCGTTGAGGCACTCTGTGAGGCACTGGTACTTGCGGACTCGCTCGCACTTGTTGAGGCACTCATCGATGCACTTGTACTTGCTGACTCACTGGCACTCGTTGAAGCGCTCTGTGACGCTGAAGTACTTGCGGACTCGCTCGCACTTGTTGAGGCACTCATCGATGCACTTGTACTTGCTGATTCGCTTGCACTTGTCGATGCACTCTGTGACGCGGATGTACTTGCGGATTCTGAAGCACTAGTTAAGGCACTCATCGACGCGGACGTACTTGCCGACTCACTCGCACTCGTTAAAGCACTTTGCGATGCGGATGTACTTGCGGATTCACTGGCGCTTGTACTTACAGATTCACTTTCTCTTGCGGATGTGCTTGCTGATTCACTGGCAGATGTACTTGTACTTGTTGATTCTGACTTGTACACAGTATCTGATACCGTTTCACTTTGTGTATATGTTGTTAGTGGGTATTGAGATTGATTTGTTTGATTCTTATCGAAATCTTTGTAATAGACTGTTGCAACACCATCGTTACTGATTTCAATACTTGCAATACGATCTCGGCCATTTGCAATCACCCTATCATGTGCCTTCATGATTTCTTCACGAACTTTAGCTTTATCTATCTCTGTTAAGTGACCGATATCCTTTACTTGTGTAACAGTTATCGAAGGCTTGTTAAATAGATCTTTTAATTGACCTTGTCTAACACCAAATTCATCAGATAAAGTCCTATTTCCACTTAGGTCGACTGCTTCTACACGACGTCCCCAACGATTACCTGCTCCCCAAATCAAGTCACTCTTTGGAACAACGGTAAAGGTAAAGGTTGTCTGGTCATCGCTCATAACGGTATTGATAATATTTGGAATAGCACCCGTTCCCCAGTTTGTATTTCCCTGGAAGAAATCTGAAAGGACAGTCGCATTCCCAGTTACTCGTAAGGTAGCAAGCTTGCCGCTGTTGTCTTTACCAGTAACGGTCACTTGGATGACATCTCCAGCATAGAAAACATAGTCGCCATTTATTCCTATCTGAGGATCTTTGCCGTTTACCTTAACCTTATACTCAACAGTTGGTTTCACTGTTTCTGCCGTAATCGTCGCTGTAGCCTTCTCTGAAGTTTCCCCTTCAAATGTGCTTGTAGCCGTAACAGTACCTACAGGCAACAAGCCATTGTTATCATCATAGGCTTGCTTCAGATCCTGTGCCGTAAAAGTAACACTTTCATCACTAGCTCCTGCCTCCTTGGTAAACTGATGCCCATTCAAGGTCAAAGTGACCGTGGAACTAGGTAGAACGTTCGTGACTTGAATAGATTTACCTGGTAAGCCACCTGTCTCTGTCACTGAGTCCTCAGAGATCACTGGAGTAGGGATAACCGTATATTCGGCAGTTATTGGAATCGTCAGAGGGATATCTGACTTATCATCTGTGATCGTATAAGCAATGTCTAATGTAGCTTTCCCAGCAGTTGTAATGTCTGGTCCTAAGCCATCTCTGAATTCCCCTATAAAATTAGGATTTCCCGTAATAGTCACCCAACTAGCCGGATCTTTACTAGTTCTATAATTTTCATCTTCTACATTTTGATGGAAAACTTTGTGTTTGGTTGTGAGTTCAATAACACGGTGTTCGAGTGTCGTTGAAGTCGTAAGTAATTTAGAAGTATCTGTCGTTGCTCCATAACGCCCCACATCATAAATCCGCTTAATGGCATAGGTAAATGTTCCTGTGTTATCAACTGTTAATGGGATAGTGGTAGAGCTGACTCCAGACGCATCTGTCCATTGTGTTGTATAAGAAACATCTGTAGTATCTGACTTAATATAATTACTCTCATCCGTTCCATTATGAAGACCTTCATCTTTAAGATCATAAATAGGACTCTTAGCTTCAATCGTCGGTAAAATGGTGTAAGGAACTGAAACCGTGTAAGTTTGAGAATCCCCTGGAAGTTGAACAGTAACCTCCGCAACTCGATCCCCTACCGTATTGGTATTGATTAGATCTTTTGATGTCTTCCAACGTACTGAACTTCCTGAAGGCAAAGCTAAATCATTGGCTAATTTTACAAAATTACTTGGAATACTTAATTCTGGAGAACCTTCATGATGAAGGGCATAGAGCCTATCCGCCTTCGCTTTAGGTGCAGCATAAGTCGCTAATTTTGAATTTCCAGAAGCTGTGTAAGTCGCTGTGCCACCTGTTTCTGTCGGCCCTGTCTTAGATGTACTTGCTTGGATATTTCCATATGGCAAAGCTGTTGTGACTGTGACAGTTGCATTCCCAGATGCATCAGCTACTGCAGTTCCAATAGCCCTCCCTGCTGAATTGCTCAACGTAACGGTTGCACCTGGTGAAGCTGTTACTGCAATCTGCTGATTCTTCATACCAGCTTTACCGGTCAAATCAGTCGTAATCGTTGCTACTTTTGGATTGACCGTTACGACAACATCAATCTCTTTAGTGGCTCTATGTCCTGCTCCATCCTCACCAGTTTTTACAATAACTGTTTTCGTGAATTTTCCGATTTGATCCATGCTCGGAGCATCATTGTTTTTCCAGGTGAAGGTATCATTGGCCACAGGAGTGATTGCATTCGAACCAGATGCATACTGCACTGCGCTGATTGCATTAATTGTAACATTGTCACCTTGAGTAAAGACCCAAGATCTCGTAGGGTTTGGTGTCGGGTTGGCAACAAGATCATAAACAATGTGTCGGAAAGTAGATGAAACCGTCAGTAACTTGCTAGATTCCGTTTCACCATACCGACCCTTCGGAAAAACTGCTTTTAACGTATAGTCTTTATAACCTACCGTATCGGTATTGATATCATCAATCTTCGTGGTTCCATCATAAAGTCCCCAAGACATTCCTGAAGGGTACCAACCACCCGTACCTAATTTCGTAAGGTAATTGTAATAACCACCACCTGAAGCTGAACCATTTGTCAGTGATTCTCCTTTAAAATCGTAGATTGGACTTTTGGCACTAAGAGATGGATAAACGGTGTAGGGGATATCAACTGTTTGAACATAACCATTCGGCATGGTGACTTTTACAGTAGCCTGTTTATCTCCTTGATCTGTCGTATCAAAACCAGATACAAATTCATACTTCGTATTGCTAGGTAAAGTCACACCCGTTTGAGTCTTTACAAAATTTTGAGCAACAGTTAAATCAGAAGCATTTTCACCAACATAGGTATAGATACGATCTACCTTTTTCTCTACTGTAGGAGAATAGGTATAGGTAACCGTTACCTTTCCTTGTTTAAATTCAATCTTGTTTCCGCCTCTGTAGAGATTATAAGTGTTGGCATTATTACGTTGAACTTTGTAACCAGGAATGTCCAAGTAACTTGTTAAATCTTGGACATTGCCTCCTAGACCAGAAATGGTTTTAGATGGCTTGAGCTCCGCTCCTGTAATATCATCTACATACTTGATCGTAATGTAAGATCCACCTGTGGTGTAATCGAAGGATTCCAATTGGAATTGCTGTAGGTTCCATGCACCACCTGTGGATGCAAATAGTGCAAAAGCTAATTCTTCATTCCCAGCTGATTGACGGGTTGTAGTACGTGATTGCGAAAGCCAAGTGGAAACATTTTTTGTGAAGGTCTGTCCAGCATAAGTAACAGTCATCTCCTTCGTTTTACCATTGTAGCTTACAGTATAGTCTCGAAGGGTATTATTTGTAGGATTTACAGTTAACTTATTCGCATCATAGGTTCTGACCTTTCCGCTTCCTTCCGATTGAACCCAACCACCAAAGGCACCACCCCCTCGTACATTACTAGGATCCGCAAAAGCAAAAGCATTTGCAGCTGGGTTACTTGTATTATGATAGGTATCTAATTTAAATCCAAAGGAATATTTTAAATTCGTTCCCCCCATACCAAGACTAGCACCAGAGCCGTTAGTTCCAAGTTCTCCTACAGCACCTGTAGAAAAGATTGTTCCAATACCATCACCACCAGTGTGACCTGCTGAAGAGTTCCCCTCATAAGCATCACCTAGATTGATTTTCCCTTTTAGTACGAAACTTTCGTTCATATCAATCTTGTTTTTCAAGGTATAGGAACCAGCTTGACTTTTAGTATTCGTCAAGGTTACCACACCATTATTTAAAGACGCTGTCCCCTTCGTCTCGAAATAATCTTCTTGATCTTCCGGCGTAACATGAAGTGCTGCTTTTGGCGTGTAAGTAGCATTTCCAATATTTGTTGCTGCTCTGAAACCTGTTCCTGTCGGAAGTGCTCTCCCATTACGGCTGTCTCGAAGTCCAGAATTTGCACGTAACACCGTATTGACCACAGTATTACGGGTTCTAGTAGCTTCAGAGATAAGGGCGTTGAGGTCAGCATTCGGATCTCTCAAAGCATTTTGAATCGCTTCAATCGTAGCATTTCCTTTTAGAAGGGCACTTTCCGCTCCTTCACGATTGCCTAGTCTTCCTAGATAAGTTCCAATTTCAGTAGACAGTGAGTTAAGCTTGGCTTCCTGCTCTTGACGCTTCTTATCCGCCTCAATACTCACCGCCACAGCAGTATTAGCTACTGCTGTAGCTTCTGAAGCTACTTCTGCTGCTTGTGCTGAGACTGTCGGTACTGACGCTCTTGTTGTTAAATCTGACGAACGTGATGTCTCATTGGTATCTAAGCCTTCTGAACGCATTGAGCCTGCACCACTCTCAGACCCCGTCTGGCTCGTAGCAGTAACATGACTACTTGATGTCTCACTGGCTCGCCCTGTCGCCTTTGAGCCACTCATTGAAACTGAAGTAGATTCCGAAGCTTTCTGTGAAGCCGAAGCACTGGTGCTGGCTGACTCACTCGCACTTGTCGAAGCTGACGTACTAGCAGAGGTTGAGACTGAGGTCGAAAGGCTTGTTGATACTGACGCAGAAGCCTGATGACTTGCCGATAGCGATAGTGAGACTGAGTCTACTGAGTTTGATACTGAATCTGTGGCTGAGGCTGACTGGCTAACAACATCTCCTCTGACTGCAGATTCTGTAATAGCTCCAGAATGACCCAAAACCGCTGAATCAGAAGCTGCCAAAACATCTGTCGTAGGACTAACCGTATGCTCTACCGCTGATGGACTTGTTGCTTCATCAGCTTGAACCACATAAGTCGCTACTCCTCCACCTAGTAGAGCTCCTGTTGCGGCTACTCCCTTTAAAAGTCTGTCACTTGTGACTAAAGGTACTTCTTCCTCAACTTGATGAACTGATACAGATGACGCATCCACTCGACCACTTATTATCTTAAAAAGTCCGAAGTGAGAGGTTGCGGCACGTAACCAGTGTTTCCCTGACTTTACCAATTTAAAACGTGTCACACGATCAGTTTCTCGGTACTGACCCTCATTTCTTCTAAAAAACATATATACACCTTTTCATTTTTAGCTAGTTTATTAGTATATTACTATTTATTTTATCATATCCTTAACCCAAAAATCTAATATAGTATCTTATTTTTTGAATTTTTTTATCGCCCTTTCCTACATTGCTTTTACAAGTCTAAAAAAGGGTGATTTCCCCAGGATGATAACAATGAAAAGGTAGAAATAGAATATGACATCTCTCGAAAAAAATGATTAAGGAAAATTCCTCTTAGTAAGATTAATCAGAATTCCGAATTTTCTAATTATATCTGATGAGTACCTCTTTCTAAAGTTTTCATCTTAATATCACTAGACAGCAAAAAACACCACTCTTATTTAACAATGTACTAATAAGAGTGGTATTTTATTAAAAAATTGACAATGACTACCTAACACTAAAATTATAAACTGTCATCTTCTGGGTCGTCCTTCTTGCGTTTGGCAAGAAAGGCGAGACCAGTTGCCGTCGCTAAGGCACCGAAGAGTGTAGCTAACGACGATTCAGTTTCTCCAGTCTTCGGAAGTTGTTTGGCTTCAGTATGATCCTTAGGAGACATACTTTCAGAGCTTGAAGCACTAGCTACAGACGTAGGTGATGAGTCACTAGCACTGGTTGAGGCGCTCATGGACGCTGACGTACTTGCGGATTCACTAGCGCTGGATGAGGCACTCTGTGACGCACTGATACTTGCTGAAGTTGAAGCACTTACTGATAGAGAAATCGAGGCCGATACTGACATACTAATCGAATCAGAAACAATAACACTATTAATATCAACACTGTCAAGGGAGTGAATCGCAGGTTCTCCCATGCTTGTGATAACTGAGCTTGACGCTGAAGTACTTGCTGATTCTGACGCACTCGTTGATGCACTCATGGACGCTGAAGTACTTGCCGATTCGCTCGCACTGGTTGAGGCACTCATTGAAGCACTGGTACTTGCGGACTCGCTAGCACTTGTTGACGCACTCATTGAAGCTGAGGTACTTGCGGACTCACTGGCACTGGTTGAGGTGCTCATCGATGCACTTGTGCTTGCTGACTCACTGGCGCTGGTTGATGCACTCATCGACGCTGAGGTACTTGCGGACTCGCTAGCACTTGTTGACGCACTCATCGATGCTGACGTACTTGCGGACTCACTGGCACTGGTTGAGGTGCTCATCGATGCACTTTGTGATGCTGAAGTGCTGGCTGATTCAGATGCACTTGTTGATGCACTCTGTGACGCTGACGTACTTGCCGATTCAGACGCACTCGTTGAAGCACTCATCGATGCTGAAGTACTTGCTGATTCGCTCGCACTTGTTGAAGCACTCATTGATGCAGACGTACTTGCGGATTCGCTCGCACTTGTTGAAGCACTTTGCGATGCTGAAGTACTTGCGGACTCACTCGCACTTGTTGAAGCGCTCATCGACGCACTCGTTGAAGCGCTCATTGAAGCTGACGTACTTGCTGATTCGCTCGCACTTGTTGAAGCACTCTGTGACGCTGAGGTACTTGCGGATTCACTTGCGCTGGTTGAGGCACTCATGGAAGCACTGGTACTTGCTGACTCGCTCGCACTGGTTGAAGCACTTTGCGATGCAGATGTACTCGCGGATTCTGAAGCACTTGTTGATGCACTCTGTGACGCTGACGTACTTGCTGATTCAGATGCGCTCGTTGAGGCACTCATGGATGCTGACGTGCTGGCTGACTCTGATGTGCTGGTTGACGCACTTTGTGACGCAGATGTACTTGCGGATTCGCTAGCGCTGGTTGACGCACTCATCGATGCTGACGTACTTGCTGATTCACTGGCACTTGTTGAAGCGCTCATGGAAGCCGACGTACTTGCTGATTCGCTCGCACTTGTTGACGCACTCATCGACGCTGAAGTACTTGCCGATTCTGAAGCACTTGTTGAAGCACTTTGCGATGCTGAAGTGCTTGCGGACTCGCTCGCACTTGTCGATGCACTCATTGATGCCGATGTACTTGCTGACTCACTGGCGCTAGTTGACGCACTCATCGACGCGGACGTACTTGCGGATTCGCTCGCACTGGTTGAGGCACTTTGTGAAGCACTTGTACTTGCGGATTCGCTCGCACTCGTTGAGGCGCTCATGGAGGCAGATGTACTTGCGGATTCTGAGGCGCTGGTTGACGCACTCATGGAAGCACTGGTACTTGCGGATTCACTGGCGCTTGTTGAAGCACTTTGGGATGCGCTAGTACTTGCAGACTCACTGGCGCTGGTTGAGGCACTTTGCGATGCTGAAGTGCTGGCTGATTCAGATGCACTTGTTGAAGCACTCATGGAGGCAGATGTACTTGCGGATTCTGATGCGCTTGTTGAAGCACTCATGGAAGCACTTGTACTTGCGGATTCGCTGGCACTTGTCGAAGCACTCATCGACGCGGACGTACTTGCTGATTCAGACGCACTTGTTGACGCACTCATTGAGGCTGACGTACTTGCGGATTCACTCGCACTTGTTGACGCACTCATGGAAGCCGACGTACTTGCGGACTCGCTCGCACTCGTTGACGCACTCATCGACGCGGACGTACTTGCGGATTCAGACGCACTTGTTGAGGCGCTCATTGAGGCAGATGTACTTGCTGATTCGCTAGCACTTGTTGACGCACTCATGGACGCTGAAGTACTTGCAGATTCACTCGCACTTGTTGAGGCGCTCATGGACGCTGACGTACTTGCGGACTCACTAGCACTTGTTGATGCACTCATGGAAGCCGACGTACTTGCTGATTCGCTCGCACTTGTTGAGGCACTCTGTGACGCTGAAGTACTTGCAGACTCTGAAGCACTCGTTGAAGCGCTCATGGAAGCCGACGTACTTGCGGACTCACTTGCACTCGTTGAGGCGCTCATCGACGCACTGGTACTTGCGGACTCTGAAGCACTTGTTGAAGCGCTCATCGATGCTGATGTACTTGCTGACTCTGATGCGCTCGTTGATGCACTTTGCGATGCTGAAGTGCTGGCTGATTCAGATGCACTTGTTGAGGCACTCATGGATGCTGACGTACTTGCTGATTCAGACGCACTCGTTGATGCACTCTGTGAGGCAGATGTACTTGCTGATTCGCTGGCACTTGTTGAGGCGCTCATGGATGCTGACGTACTTGCTGATTCAGACGCACTCGTTGATGCACTCATTGAAGCGGACGTGCTTGCGGATTCGCTCGCACTTGTTGAAGCGCTCATGGAAGCCGACGTACTTGCTGACTCGCTGGCGCTGGTTGATGCACTTATTGAGGCACTCGTACTTGCTGATTCTGATGCACTGGTTGAGGCGCTCATTGACGCAGATGTACTTGCAGATTCGCTAGCACTGGTTGAGGCGCTCATGGATGCTGACGTACTTGCTGACTCGCTCGCACTTGTTGAAGCGCTCTGTGACGCTGACGTACTTGCGGACTCACTCGCACTGGTTGAGGCACTCATGGAAGCACTTGTACTTGCGGATTCGCTGGCACTTGTTGAGGCGCTCATGGAAGCCGACGTACTTGCGGACTCGCTGGCGCTGGTTGAGGCACTCATTGAGGCACTCGTACTTGCTGATTCTGATGCACTTGTTGAGGCGCTCATTGACGCAGATGTACTTGCAGATTCGCTAGCACTGGTTGAGGCACTCATCGATGCTGACGTACTTGCTGACTCTGATGCACTCGTTGAAGCGCTCTGTGAGGCACTGGTACTTGCGGATTCACTTGCGCTGGTTGACGCACTTTGCGACGCTGATGTACTTGCGGACTCACTGGCACTGGTTGACGCACTCATGGATGCCGACGTACTTGCTGATTCTGAAGCACTCGTTGAGGCACTCATTGACGCGGACGTACTTGCAGATTCAGACGCACTCGTTGAGGCACTCATCGACGCACTGGTGCTTGCAGATTCACTGGCGCTAGTTGAAGCACTCATTGACGCGGACGTACTTGCTGATTCAGATGCACTTGTTGAGGCGCTCTGTGACGCGGACGTACTTGCTGATTCGCTGGCGCTGGTTGAAGCACTTTGCGATGCGGATGTGCTGGCGGACTCGCTAGCACTTGTTGAGGCACTCATCGAAGCTGACGTACTTGCAGACTCTGATGCACTTGTCGATGCACTCATGGATGCAGACGTACTTGCAGATTCACTTGCGCTGGTTGACGCACTCTGTGACGCTGAGGTGCTAGCTGATTCTGAGGCACTAGTTAAGGCACTCTGTGACGCGGACGTACTTGCCGACTCACTCGCACTCGTTAAAGCACTTTGTGAGGCACTGATTGAGGCACTCATCGAAGCAGACGTCCGTGCTGATGCGCTAGCACTTGTTGAAGCACTTTGTAAGGCCGACGTACTGGCTGACATACTCGCACTTGTCGAAGCAGACTGGCTAGCGGAATCTGACAGAATAGCATCATTTTTATCATCAATATCCAAACCGGCTAGAGGCGACTCATCATAACGTTGTTGATAAGCCGTATTCCCATCCGATGTCAGAATTCCACTCAGTGTTGATTCAACGATTGCTGTTGCAGTTCGAACATAAAGGTTTCGATTTGACCCTTCGGTAACAATTGTCCATTTCATATTATCCGCAACACCACCACCAATGGTTCTCCACTGCTGACGAACTGCCTTCAAATTTGAATAGGGCATTGAACTTGCTTTAGTCAATTTTGAAGTCCAATCTTCTGTTGTAATCAAATTCCCATTATCATGGTAAGTCATGGTTACAGAATTAATGGTATCATCTGATGTTACTAAAATACCAAATTCATTATTCGTATTAAAGGACGGCTTAACCGTTACTACCCAAGTAGTCTTGTTGGTTCCAGTATCATAAGAATAGGTCATCGATTGGATAATCGTATTTTTCCCACCCTCAGAAACATCTGATCCTGTCAAAGTACCTGAATAAATATACTGTCTACGACCATTTGAATCAAGATAAGTTTGAACAGCATTAGCTGTTGCTGCTAAATTGATGGCGATGCTTTGAGAACCATTTGAATTGACCACATTTCCTGTGAAACCAGTCTGTTGCATGGTGCTCATCATTTGCTCAACAGCCAAGCCTAAACGACTGCGTTGCCCTTCAAAATCTCCCTCATTTTGAGAAAGCAAAGTGTTAGCTTTTGTCAACTCAGTGCGAACAGTTTGGATGGCTTCACTAAGATCTGCGCGAGCTTGGGCATCCGTCACACTATTTAAATAACGGTCTGCCAAACTGACAAGTAATTGTGCTTCAGATGCATTTTGTTCCAGAGTAGTCTTACTCATTGAAAGCCTATTTGCTACTTCAGTTGATCCTAAGTCTTCAAGAGACAGACTAGTAGATTCACTGTAAGCAAGCGATAGTATCTCTGATGTATGTAAACTCAAAGACTCCGAAGCACTTCCAATCGCTTGAGATTCAAAATTAGACAAGGTATCTTTTACAATACTTGCTTGGCTAACAAGACTGGTCAAATCTGATGTTGAAGCAGATAAGGCAGACTCCATAGTTTCTAGACTTGGCTTAACCGAAAGAATATAACTTTCCGTATCACCTAACTGAGCTAATCGACCAAGATAGGTTCCAATTTCAGTAGACAGTGAGGTAAGCTTGGCTTCTTGCTCTTGACGCTTCTTATCCGCCTCAATACTCACCGCCACAGCAGTATTAGCTACTGCTGTAGCTTCTGAGGTAACCTCTGCTGCTTGTACTGAGACTGTCGGTACTGACGCTCTTGTTGTTAAATCTGATGAACGTGATGTCTCATTGGTATCTAAGTCTTCTGAACGCATTGAGTCTGCACCACTCTCAGACCCCGTCTGACTCGTAGCAGTAACTTGACTACTTGATGTCTCACTGTCATGCCCTGTCGCCTTTGAACCACTCATTGAAACTGAAGTAGACTCCGAAGCTTTCTGTGAAGCCGAAGCACTGGTGCTGGCTGACTCACTCGCACTTGTCGAAGCTGACGTACTGGCAGAGGTTGAGACTGAGGTCGAAAGGCTCGCTGATACTGACGCAGAAGCCTGATGACTTGCTGATAGCGATAGTGAGACTGAGTCTACTGAGTTTGATACTGAATCTGTGGCTGAGGCTGACTGACTAACTACATCTCCTCTGACTGCAGATTCTGTAATAGCTCCAGAATGACCCAAAACCGCTGAATCAGAGGCCGCCAAAACATCTGTCGTCGGACTAACCGTATGTTCTACCGCTGATGGACTTGTTGCTTCATCAGCTTGAACCACATAAGTCGCTACTCCTCCACCTAGTAGAGCTCCAGTCGCGGCTACTCCCTTTAAAAGTCTGTCACTTGTGATTAAAGGTACTTCTTCCTCAACTTGATGAACTGATACAGATGACGCATCCACTCGACCACTTATTATCTTAAAAAGTCCGAAGTGAGAGGTTGCGGCACGTAACCAGTGTTTCCCTGACTTTACCAATTTAAAACGTGTCACACGATCAGTTTCTCGGTACTGACCCTCATTTCTTCTAAAAAACATATATAAACCTTTTCATTTATTTTTTATTTCTATATCTTTTTCATAAACATATTATCCTATTTTATCATAAAAGTAGTCAAAAAATTAGTACTACAACTTATTTTTCAAATTTTATCATTCTCAACTTTTTTTGTAAATCAAAGAAACATAAAAAATCCCTCAGAAACTTAATGTTTGAGGGAAAATTACTTTATAAAAATAGTCAGTTTAATCCCATTAATCTATGATAATCAACTATAACTAATGATAAGAGATAACCATCATGACCAATAGAACAACAAATAATGCAGAACTAAGCCCTAGGGTTAGGCCCTTTAGAAGAGTTTGGCTCGCCCAGTAACTGGTCCTACCAATATTACTCGTGGCATCACTCGAAAAAATCTGAATTTGCCTAGGCTGCAGTGTTACAGTAATAATAAGTGACACACTTAAAATGATGAGTAAAATCATAAAGAATATTTGCATAGACTACCTCAACATACCTATTAAAGTAAAAATTAAACTAATTATAATAACAAAGCCTAACATAAAAAAGAAAATCTTATTTATTTTCTCGCCCCTAGTTTCTTTTTCCTCCACTATGGGCTTTTGTTTTAGCTCCTCCATACGGCCTTCAACCGCATTATGAAATAAGTCTTTATTTGTCATATTTCTCTCTTTCCTATGGGAAGTAGGTCACGATATTACCATCCTCACTAACAAGCACTTGACTGAGTAAAAGATTGCGAACCATGTCTTTTTTGATCTGCTTCTTCATGGTTTCAAAACCTGCAAATGCTTCCTGATAATATTCAACAATTGGATTCTTCTGACTAGCCGTTTGACTCCCAATAGCTTGTTGGAGTTGTTGTAAATAGTCAACCTGTTCAATCCAATTATCATCAATAGCCTTAAGAAGTGATAGACATTGGAAATATCCAAAAAGATCAATGGTGTCTAATTGTTTCTTTTTATCATCTATTTCCCTATAAGCAAACTGATAGATAAGTTCAGCCACAGCTTCGACATCATCAATATCCAGATTATCTGGAATTTTCTCAATATGAAAACTAATGTTTTTGAGAATAAAGTGATACAACTTCTCCTTCTCGCTAAGATCTTCTTCAACCAGAGCAATATCAATATAGTCATCAAGAACCTGCTCAATGGTATCTGTTAAATCCTGATCTTGATTAATAAGGTGATTTCGTTGAGCGTAAATGAGTTCCCGTTGAATGTTCATACTCTCAGCATATTCTAGTGTTTGCTTACGTGAAAAACGTGCTGCACTGTCACTAGCTCTTTGAGCCTTCTCGACCAAACGTCTGTAGCGTCGCCCTACTAATTCTATACTCTCAGTTTTTTCATCAATAGTGTAGTCTTTATAATATTTATGTACCCAGTTAGGACCATACTTTTTGATAACATCATCTTCAAGTGAAGCAAAAAATTTAGACATTCCAGGATCTCCCTGACGTCCTGAACGTCCTCTGATTTGTAAATCAATACGCTGACTTTCCATACGTTCAGTCCCAATGACAACAAGACCACCTAATTCGGCGACTCCAGGTCCCAACTTAATATCGGTCCCTCGTCCCGCCATAGAAGTAGCTACCGTGACAGCACCCATCTGACCTGATTCAGCTATCATCTCAGCTTCTCTCGGAGCATTATTAGCATTTAAAAGATTGTGGGCAATTCCTTCCCTTAGGAGAAGGTTAGAATATAATTCAGACATTTCAACCGAACCAACGAATATTAGGAGAGGATTTCCTTTTCGATGATAATGCTTAACATACTCTAGAGAAGCATAGATTTTTTCTGGTAAAGTTACATAAAGATTGTCTGGATAATCTATCCTTTGTTTCGGACGATTGGTCGGAATTTGAACAACTTGCATTCCGTAAGTATCCAAAAATTCTTTTTCTGCCGTCTTACCAGTCCCAGTCATACCTGAAATCTTTTTGAACTTACGAAAAAGGCTTTGATAGGTGACAGAAGCCATGGCACGTGTTTCGGGAGATAACTTTACAAGCTCCTTGGCTTCAATTGCCTGATGCATGCCTCCTTGGAGTTTGGTCAATTCCATCAAGCGTCCAGTCGCTTTATCTAAAAGAACAACTTCTGGTCCATCTTTTCCTTGACGAACAATATAATCTTTATCCTTTTTGAATAGGGTATGAGCTCGGAGAGCATAAATAAGGTGACGCGCAAACGTAGCATTCTCTTTGGCATAGAGATTACTAATTCCTAGATAATTTTCAGCTAACTTTGCACCTTTAGTTGTCAGCCAAACTTCACCCTTTTCTTCCTTGAAAATATAGTCCTGATCCTCAACCAATGTCGTCATGAGTGTATTAATCATGGCATAATAGTTGGATTGAACACGAGGAGAACCTGAAATAACCAAGGGAGTTTGCGCACTATCCAGTAAGACGGAATCAACCTCATCAATAATAGCAAAGTTAAAAGGACGCATGTATTTACCGTCTTTATTCGAAGCTAGATTGTCAATAAGATAGTCAAAGCCCAAACCACTATTTGTCGTATAGATAATATCAGAAGCGTAAATCTCCCTTTTTTCAAAGGTATCAAGTTCTTCACCATCCTCTGCAAAAGGAACGCCAATGGTTAGACCTAGAAACTCGTAAACCTGTCCCATTTCTTCAGCATCACGTTTTGCTAAGTATTCGTTTGTCGTTACAAGTATTGCTCCTTGTCCTGTCAGTGCATTTAAGTAAACTGGCATGGTTGCTGTTAAGGTCTTACCTTCTCCTGTACTCATCTCAGCAATATTTCCCTGATGCATAACGATTGCTCCCATAACCTGAACATCATAGGGAAACATACCTAATACACGCTTAGCTGCTTCACGTACTACTGCGTAAGCCTCTGGTAATAAATCATCTAAACTTTCGCCTTTGTCTAGCCGTTCTCTAAATTCAGTAGTTTTATCTTTTAATGACTGGTCATCCAGTTGTGCCATCTGCTCAGCCCAACCATTAACTTGCTTGAGTACACTTTTTACTGGTTTTAAAGGATTTAAAGAATTAAACATTTTCTTCTCCTACTTCAGTGATTGTCATTCCCTTAAAATCCAATTCTACCATTCCAGCACTCAAGAGGGAGATGGAATAATTGTAGGCTTCATGAGGATAGACGAAGGTGAAAGATTGTTTTTTTTCAATCATCTGCTTAACTTCCTCACCATAACGATTTAAGAAGCTTAATTTAAGATAAACCGTACCTTCAGGAACTGTTGTAAATTGTGATTCGAGACGATAAATATATCCCTTTTTTAACAAAGGTAAGCTAGGTTGCTTTCGACTCGCCTGATAATTTTGAATAGCTAGCCAGGAATGAATCTCAGTTCCTGATGCTATCAAGGGGTTACTGAAATTGACTGAGCCATCTGGATGATGTTCAATTTGGGAACCAAACATATAGGATCTCACATTCGTTCCCCATTGAATCTGAGAGTTATTCTTATGAATCATGTTCATCCCTTTCTTCCAAAATCATTTTCTAAAATCATACGATAAAAATTGAGAAACCAAGCAGTCGCAGTTGAATGGTCATCATTATGTCGTCCAGAAGTTCCCTTGCTAAGAATTCGTGCTCCCGAAGAATATAGGACTTTAGTAATATCCTCGAAGGCTGTTGGGTCCATATCCTCATCTTTCATGTAAGAAACCCCAAAGGTCGTGTTTGAGAAGTCTGCTTTTTCAAACTTATCCCAGAACTTCTGATTAAGGGCCTCGACGCCTTCATTGTCCAAACGTCCCGTCTGCAAATGCAAGACATCAATTCCTGTCGGGAAAACCTCTGGTGCCAAAAGTCTGGCACGATTACCGATGGTACCAACATTGGCTAGAGGTTTAGACATGATAATGGCATGAGGTTCAAAGTCCGCACCATAGTACATAGATGGGAAAGTTCCCATGGACATCCCAGAGAGAATAAGTTGATCACTGTCAAAGCCTAGGTAATCCAAATAATGTTGGATAGTATCCTTGATACTATTTTCAAGCTCTTCAGTTCCCATGTAGAAAGCTCCCCCCTCTAGGCGAGGATCAGAAAATAGCAGGAAAGGTGTCTCCATAGCCCTCATCATACCAAATCCTTCAAAACCTTCGGCAGGACGAAAACCTGAAAAGTAGACGGACAGCGGTGGCTTGAAATCCCCAGGATAAAAGAAATAATTGATTTCCTGACGTTTACTATCATGGAGAATCCCCCCACCCAATACAAACTTTCCAAATTGAAAACGTGTCCATCGTTGATGGAAATTCCCAACTCTTAGAGCACCATTTCCTTTAGCTTCTAAAGTTGCTGATAAAATATAAGTTCTCCCCTGATCTAAAACAATGGCACCTTTACGCATTTCTTCCTCGCTAACTACAATTGTTCTCACGATTTCTGAAACTGAACCTTCAGGAATAATGCGCAGCACTAATTGGCATTGACAGGTCTGAGCCTTCTCAAATTCTAACCAAAGTTCAACAGGGAAATCCTCAGCTACTCGAATATTAAAACTCCAGTTAAGAATAGGCTTAAAGGAGTCGCCGTAATTCCCATCCAAAGAGATACTTTCAAAACCATTATAAATAACTTTCCCTTTGAATCGAGGATGAACCTGGATCTGATAAGGGAACAATTTATCACCATATTGTCCAGCGAAAAGTGCCTTAGACAGGGTATCTAGCAGATCTTGCTTATCTGAAAAATCTGCTGGTATAGCACAAATTTCTTTCAGAAAGCGACCTACTCGATGGTCCTCTATCAAAAGGTCAGCATCATAAAAGATGGTATAAGGAACTAAGATCTTACGCAAGTCCATCAGCATGAGTAAGGATTCCTGACTATCAACAAGGACCGCATTAAAATTTCTTAGTTTAGCTTGTTTCAAACATTGGAGAATATCACTAGAAAGCCCAGCACGAAGGTAGAAAAAACGAACATTATCGGGGAGTTCATAAGTATTTGACCAATTATCTCGTCCAACCTGCAAAATGCTAATTTTAGACATACTTATCCTCCTTCAAATAGTGCTCCCATTTTTCAACAAAACGCTCTCCTGTATTTTCTCTGATTTTCTCAATTGCTTCAATTAAAGCTTGATTCCAGTACTTTAACTGATCAAGATAATAAGATGCCGCCTCCTCAAATTGTGTTACTTCTTCTAGGATATAACCATTTTTCAAATGTGTTACATAGTCCGAAGTGACCCTATTTATCTGTGGAATCCCAGCACTAATGCCTGCAATTTGAGTATAACGATGTGGTTCCAAGCTGAGATCAACAATAAGACGGGTATACTCAAATTCTTTAATCAAGGCTGTCTCATCAATCAAATTAACAAAATCATAACGATACTCAACTTCCTCATTTTCAGCGAGGTAGTTTTCTGCACTTTGATTATCTTTTATGTGTTTGAATTTTTTCTTATTCAGTTTTTCAGAGATAAGGTGCTCTACGTCTTCCTTAAATGTATCAAAATCATGCGGATTCGCATTGAAAGTTCCAAATACAATATAAGTATTCTGGTGATTTGCTACAAAATCTAAAACCTGATAGATAGCTTCCCAACTGATATCATCTAAATTCACCTGGTAATAGAGTTTAGATGACTTAAGACGTTGGCTCTTTCCAAGTGCTAGACGGGTATCATAAGATGCCATATGCTGAATCTTCTCAGCTTGCTCTGGAAATAGTTTTCTTAATTCTGTAGAAAAGTCCTGAGAATCACTAATAATCAGATCAACAAGTTGCAAATAAGAAGCATAATCCTCTAAGGCGTCATTTTGATTGCGTTCTTTGAAGTAGGTCAAGATTTTCTGATTAGCCTCTGGTAGATGACTATAAAGAGTTTGATTCAGATTACTTTTCGACGCAACGACAAAGCAATCCGAAGGCGTCAATTCTTGAGCAATATAAGCATCAAAAAACTCCCAAATGACTTCTTCCATACTGATATAGTAATTTTTCTTAAAACGATGATCTGTTCTTGGATTACTTACGATCCCTCGTCCATCAAAGAAATGACAAAGTTGCCAAATGCCATCTTCATTCAAATAATCTCGGTGTGTTGCCTGACCATTTTCAAAATGAAGGATACTGGAAACAAATCCTCTGTCATCGTAGACTTCTTCTCTTAAAATCAGGCCATCCTGATAATATCGAATAAGACTCAAATATCCTTCTGGTCCCAACTCTATTTCGGCAAAACGCTGATGATGTTTCTCAACAACAATAACGAAAGGGGTAAAAATAAAGTCACAATCATCATCCCAATCCAAGTCAGATACTTGTAAGCAACGCATGGGCTGCTCTTTGATTCCTTGAATAGCATCAAACACTGAAAAATGCGACACTTCTAAGAGATCAAAGCGGTGCAGAAAATAACGTAAATGTGGTTGATAAGCTAAAAGTAATAATCTAGGCGACATCGCTTGGCCTTGAAAAATACGTGCTTGGTGTAAAGTATCATCAAATTCTATTTTCGAGGTTCTAAAATACCACGGTGTTAAGTCAGGTTGCCAAAACTCTGCCCCTTGACCGTACCAAGCCGGAATTAAATAATACATATGTTCTCCCATTTTTTATGAATTCAAAATAATTAACGATATATTAAGGATGATAGGTAGGCAGGTCAAAAAGATCACCAGACTACCTATCACTCTCAAATGAATAATTGAGGTGATATAAATAATTTTAACTTTTAATCTAGTCAAATAAACCTTTATAGGATTCATTTAGGGTCATAGCTGCAATTTCTTCGCGTACATTGTATACCATTCCACTGTAAATCAAAAACATTCCAGGAATCATACTAAGTTGTAAGTACTGCGGATTAATAAGCACAATCATCATAGGGCCACCTGCCATGATAACTGTATAAATTGCCCCAATAACAGCAAATTTCATGACAACTTTATTGATATAACGGCTTGTATCAGGGCCAGGATAAACATTGTAAATGTACTCTCCTGATTTTCGCATGCGTTCTGCAATTTGTTCACCACTAACGTTTACGAAAGCAAAAGCAATCCCCAAAACAAATAAGACCACCTGATAGAGAACAAGCCAAATCGGATGTCCCACTGTCAGAGCTTCAATCCAACTATTTGTCCAACCGTTTTTAGGAAATAAAATCTGAATCAAGATAAGAAGATATTGAGGAATAGAGACTAGAGAAATTGCGTACATGAAGGGCATCCCACCTGCTGGGGTAAGCATAACATCAAGATAGGAATACTGGCTAAAACGATTATGAATATTAACCTTATTGATGGGAATGCGATACCGTGCTCTTTGGACAATAACTGCAATATATAAGAAGAGCAAACCCATGATAATCAGAGAGAGAATAATCGGTAATCCTATATGTAGTCGTGTAATACTCTCTCCAATTTGCCTAGGTAGATTAGCAACCATACTGGCCATCAAAATGACAATAGAACCTCCTATACCAAAGAAAGAATTCAAATCCGATAGCCAGACTAAAAAGAAGGTTCCCGCAATTAGAAGGATAGTGTTCGTTAGGATAGCCAATCCTTTAGGAATTCCTACTTCAATCGGAAGGCTTAGAGACACCGCTAAAGACTGGATGAGAGCGATGGCAAAGGTCAAATACATTTTGCGTCGATCCTGTATTTCTATTGGTAGCTTACTTAAACCAGACTTTTTTGAAAACGAAAACATCTGCCAAAGAATCATGGCTGACATCCAAGGGGACAAGCCCACAGAAAAAAGTGAAAATGAACTTAAATTACCACCCATCATAGCACTTGTGAAGGCTATCGAATTGGATAACCCTCCTAAGAGTTTTGGGTGCTTCAAATCTATAAATGGTAAGACTAAATGGCTTCCCAAAACATAAATAAAGAGGAAAAGAACTGTCCAAGATAAACGTTTAAAAACAATAGATTGTAATATTTTTTTCATTAGCAGCCACTCTCCTCCTTCTCACTAATACGCTTAGCAACCAATTGATTAATAGCATTCACCATCAATTCAGGATTTTCATGTGAAAAAATAGCTTGATAAGATTGATTTGGAGCTTGTGTATTCTCAAAAGTTAGTAAAGGAAGCTGATTTTGAGTTACGTACCCATAGATTTCTGGTAATTTATCATAATGATTAATATCCAGATAGAAATCAACTTTAGATAGCTCATATTCAACAAGCAAAGGATAGGTATTTTGATAAAGGGTTACATTTGGATGGCGAGATAACACTAAAAGTTCTGTAGCCATATAGGTATAGGCAGCGATGATAAAATGAACCTGAGGCAGATGCTGAACTAAGTATTCAATCTGTTCCAATAAGTAGGAGTTCGTCAAAGTATAACACGTCAACACGGTAGATTCACGGTTAGATTCTAACTCAAAGCCCCGATTTGTCCATGTTTTCAAAATTTGAGACCATTCCATGAGACAGTACCGCCACCAAACCTCACGCAGTCGTACTACTGAAAACTGATTCCACGGTTTATCCGGAGAAATATAATGTAAAATCAAAGGTAGTGGTTCAAGAGGAATTTCAAAAACAAAACGATGACCTCCCTCGGCTGCACCAGCATCAAAACCAATTTGAAAATTATAAGTATCAGGTAAATTCAGGTAGCGGTCTTCAAATACCATATTGAGTATTGATTGATCACCCTCTCCTACATTTGCGTGCTCCCGTTCAGTTATATCCACTAGTTTTTGACGGATATGTTCCTCTTTCCATAAACGATTGTTAATTAGCAATACACCTGCATTAAAACCAACACCGGCACCAAAACATGAACGAACAGCTCCGACATAATTGTCTCCCAATTCCTGTTCAAAAAGACTATCTAGATTACCTGTGACTATCAAATCACTATCAAGATAAAGTACCTTATCTTCATGTACGAAATCAGGTATAAAATAACGCGCAAAGGTCATATGGTTGATATGTCCCAACTTATTAGTCCAATTCATCTGAAATTGAGGACCAATTAACTTAATATCAAGAAGCTCTCCTCCGAGTCTCTCCACATGCTCTCTCGTGGCACGGAACCACTCGACTGGGATATCTTGATTAAAAAGGTATATTTTAAGCTGACGATTGTGATAACAAAGAGATTTTAAAGCGGTCTCTATTTGACGAATATAAGCATAATCTCCTGCCAATACTACTGTATTTTTATTATTCATATATCTTTCTTATTCTACCGGCAAACGAGATAAGTCTGCCACGATTTGTTTGGTGTAGGTTTCATCTTCGATGAATTCAATATCTTGGTCAAAGTTATACTCCGCCGTGTGTTTGTGTTTGAGTTTAACTTTTGTTGTCGCACCCATTTTTAGCCATTCATATTCAGAGTCAATATGTCCAATATCCAAGGCTTGATAACCATCTTTAGCTAGATTTGCAACTAATACTTTAGCCGTTGGGCCCAACATGATGAGTATAAGATGATTATCCGCATACTTACGAATTGTTGACTCAATAGCATCCACATCCTTATAAGCACAATGAGAAGAGCAGACAATACGTTTGATAGATAAGGCCTGATCGAATAAATCATTACCAACCCCAGAACGAGATGTAGCTCCTTCTACTATTAAGAGATTTTTGTTTTCCCATAACCTTTTTAGCTTTTCAAACTGTGACTCGGCGTTTGTTTTATCTAAAAAATCAATATAAGGACGTGAGATAAAGGTTGAACCATACCATGGTGCCGGTGCAATTTGACGATAAAAATCATCATAATGATCCAAATGCTTTTTCCAAAAATCTTCTGCCCACCACGTAAATTTGAAGCGATCTTCGAAA
>ENA-UPWP01000779-UPWP01000779.1-human-gut-metagenome-genome-assembly--contig:-NODE-779-length-23134-cov-4.601770_pt1 | contig 23134 bp, 10 predicted proteins | sample MGYA00250052_ERZ773380 | MGnify/ENA primary metagenome ERZ773380 (study PRJEB29103, sample SAMN06112063) | human gut metagenome | biome: human gut; feature: ankylosing spondylitis patient; material... | reverse complement strand
AAAAGTCAATCTATTTTCATGACGATTTCCGCTTGTTTCTTTTCTACTTTTGTTGCACATTTCACAAATCAGCGACACTTTTCAGAAAAATGATAAGTATTCGTCTCCCCGGACTGCCGATTTTTAAGCAGAAACGTATTTTTACAATGTATTTTGCCGGAATTTCCGCCGATTGCAGCAGTTTTCACAAATTTTACTTTGCGAAACCTTTTTTTCTTGTGCCAGCAAAAAAGCGCCGTATCTGCATTCACAGACACGGCGTTTTTTCAGCTTATTTTACATATTACAGGGCAAAGCCCCGCTGTCTTTTTACAGGAAAGTCACCTGTTGTTTAAGCAATATCGTTGTTCGGCAGAGCCACGATCAGACGAACCAGGAACTTCACCAGAATCACAGAGTCGGTGCCGTCCACAGCGCCGTCTGCATTCACGTCTGCATTTGCACGCTGTGCCTCGTTTGCGCTGACCTGTCCGGAAAGTATCTTGTTCAGCAGAACGACGTCGCAGATGTTGATGCTGCCGTCCTGGTTCACATCGCCGAAGATGGTAGCCGGACGAATGTCGTTGGAGATGAATGTGATCGTTGTGGTAGTTGTTGTTGTTGTCGTGGTTGTAGTGGTAGTCGTTGTCGTGGTGGTTGTTGTAGTGGTAGTGGTTGTTGCAGATGTTGTCGTAGTTGTCTCTGTGGTTGCAGTGGTAGGTGCAGGAGTTGTAGTAGTGGATTCCACATTAGTCGTAGAAGTTGTGGTTTCCGGAGTGGTGGTTGTAGATGCAGTAGTTGTCGTGGTAGGCTCCGGTGTGGTAGTGGTAGTGGTAGTGGTGGTGGTAGTCGTTGTTGTAGTTGTAGTAGTGGTAGTTGTGGTTGCAGATGTTGTCGTGGTGGTGGTTGCGGATGTTGTCGTAGTTGTCGGCTGTTCGCTTGTGGTAGTTACGATCGGACCTTCGTGACCAGTACCGGAAATGGTGAATACTACCTTGACTTCCTGGGTAATGGTTGTCTTGCCCGGCAGATCCTTGATCTTGGTGGACCAGTCATCGTGCAGGTACAGACGTGTTACGCCGGCAGAGCCTTCTTCATAATAGCGTGTGTTGATGGACTTTGCGCCAACGGTGTAATCTGCCAGCTTTTCGCCGTCGATCCATACTTCATCCAGAGAAACCTTGAGGTCTTCGAATGTATCAGTGGTGAAGTTTTCGGTTTCGCCGTCCGGAGCGATCACAACTGCCAGGAACTGTACGGTATTCGTACCGCCGCCTCCGGTAACATCCCAGGAAACGGTATAAGTGCCGTCGCCGGTGATGGGTGTGATTGCTGCGCCTTCGTTTTCGCCGGCAGTCCAGTTCTGATCTGCGCCCAGTCCGCCGATGAAGTATGCCTTACCGATTGCGTCACCCTCCGGTACGCTGGATGTGACAGTGGTAGTGGAGGTTTCAGAAGTGGTTGTTGCGGTGGTGGTCTGTGTGGTCTCGGTGGTCTGATCCGGGTTGTCGTCTACATAGAAGTAGTCGTCGAAGATCACGGTAACAGAACTCATATCGACAGTCACCTTGTCACCGGTTGCGCCGGACCATGTCCACCAGTTCTGGAGCTTCAGATAATCCATCTCCAGAGTACCGGTCACGCTGCTGGTAACATTGCCGTCGTCGTCCTTTTCCAGAACATATTCGTGAGAACCTACGGGAACATCAAAGGTAGAAGTGGTTTCCTTCGGTCCGATGCTGTTGTCCAGGTATGCCCACTGGCTTTCGCCGTTTTCATCAGTCACGTTAAAGCTCATGTTGATGTCGCCGCTGCACTCGGAGGAGTTCTTTGCAGAGGTCATCTTATAATCTACGACAACAGAGCTTACGTGTACGCCCAGTTCCTTGTACGGCTTCAGATCCACATTCAGATATGGCTTGCCGTCCTTATCGGTTTCGGTGATGTCGCTTGCCTGGAATGTGACACGGTCGGTCTTCTGCTTGCCCGGATCTACATTTCCGCCGCTTGCAATGTCGGTGAAGATGCTCTTCAGGCTTTCGTCATACCAGCTCATGTTCTTGCGGCTGAACAGGCAGATCGTGCCGGAGTCGGAGTCATCCCATGCGATAGGGCAAATACCGTCCATCTTATATGCAGTGGAAGTAACAGTCTGATAGAACTTCTGAATGGACTCTTCGTCCTTGTTGTAGGCAGTCTTGTTTACGCCGTACTTGTCAGCGTTGCAGACGCCGTATTCGCCGATGACAACGCCGTAGCCGTTATCGGTGAACTTGGACTTCAGTTCGCCGAAGTCCTTTTCTACCTTGGTCAGATCTGCGGCAGTACCCCATGTCTCCCGGTGACCCCAGGAAGAAGTGGTGTCAGCTACGCAGAAAGTAGACGGTTCATAATAGTGTACGGAAACTGCCAGCATATTGGAGTCGTCCTTCGGCATGGAGAAACTGCTGGACAGTGCCTTTGCGGTGTTGTTGTTGTCTGCCGGGCAGATCAGCAGGCGATCCTTGTTGTTGCCGCCGGTTGCACGGACGGTGTCTACAAATGCCTGGTTATAGGTCATGGCATCGCTGGTAGAGAAGTTGACTTCGTTCATGCCCTCGAATACCAGATGCTCATCATAGCCCTCGAAATAGGTAGCGATCTGTGTCCACAGCTTTTCAAAGGTACCGATCTTGGAGGTATCCTTTTCCCAGTCCTCGTCATGGTGGGTGTTGATGACTGCATACATATCGTTGTCGATACAGTAGTCTACCACTTCCTTGACTCTTGCCAGGTACGCATCGCCTACCGTGCCGTCAAAGCTGTTCATATTTGCTGCACCGGACTTTCCGGTCATATCCCACCAGGTGACAGGAATACGGACGGTGTTAAAGCCAGCCTTCTTGACTTCTTTGATCATGTTCTCTGTGGTAACCACATTGCCCCAGGCGGTCTCGATCTTGCTGGGTGTCAGAGAGCTGTCCCAGGTGTTGGTGGAATCCAGGGCGTTGCCCAGGTTCCAGCCCAGACCCATATCCTCGACCAGTTCCACAGCGGTCTTGTCTGCTGCGGATGCAACAGAAGTACCCAGAGACAGTGCAGTGGTCATGGACAGCCCGATTGCTGCAGCCGTCATGGTGCTGAGCAGTTTCTTCATAAACTTCATGTTATCGAACTCCTTCGTTTTTCGTGCGGCGCAGCCGACAGCCCTCTGCTGCCGCTGCGGCATCACCTTATCCACCTCATTCTACCACCTTTTGTGCAAGCTGTCAAGAGATTTTCGCCAATCACAGGGGTGGTTTTAGTACAAACCGTCAAAATGCACAAATCGTGTTTCATAGAATTGTACAGAATGTTTATGTGCCGCCGGGCGCTTTCCCATAAAAAATCACCCCGGAAACCGGAAAACCGGCTTTCGGGGTGAAGTGCTGTTTTGTCAGCGGCTGCACAGATCGTGCAAACGCAGCGTCTTATTCGTGTGCATTGCCCAGGAATGCAGCGCCGATGATGCCGGCATCGTTGCCCAGCTGGGCGATCACGATCTCGGTATTCTTTGCGGAGTCACGGGTGTAGACTTCCTTCTTGACAATTTCCTTCATGGGAACCAGCAGCGGATCGCCCTCGTTGCAGACGCCGCCGCCGATGCACAGGATATCCGGCTGGAAGATGTTGATGGTGTTGGTGATGCCGGCTGCCAGGTACTTGATGTAGTCGTCTACTACCTGCTTTGCAGTTGCATCGCCGGCACGCATATAGTTGAATGCAGTCCGTGCGGAAATGCGCTCTTCGTCCTTCATGGCGCTGTCCGGATTTGCTGCCAGCGCCTCCTTGGTCATGCGCACCAGACCGGTAGCGGAAGAGTATACCTCAAAGCAGCCCTTTCTGCCGCAGGTACACTGCGGACCGTCTACAGAGATCACGGTGTGACCCACCTCTGCGCCACCGAAGTTGGAGCCGCTGTAGATCTTGCCGTCGATCACAATACCAGCGCCTACGCCGGTACCCAGGGTGATGCAGACTGCATTCTTTGCGCCCTTTGCTGCGCCGGCAACATATTCACCGTATGCAGCAGCGTTGGCGTCGTTTTCGATAAAGGTGGGCTTGCCCAGGGCAGTTTCCAGGTACTTTACCATGGGGGTGTTGTGGAATCCCAGGTTGTTGGAATATTCGATCACGCCGGTGGCGCTGTTTGCAACGCCCGGTGTGCCGACGCCGATCCACTCGATGTCAGCCATGGTCAGACCAGCCTGTTCTGCTGCCTCCTTGGAAACCTTCGCCATATCTGCGGCGATCTCCTCTTCCGGACGGGGCAGGTTTGTCTTGACGCTTGCCTTTGCCAGGATCTCATAGCTCTCGTTGACCACGCCGGCAACAATGTTTGTGCCGCCCAGGTCGATACCAATGTAATACTTCATTTCGTTTCCTCCTAAATATTCAAATCCATTGTATGGAATTGTTAACCTAACTTTTCTTCCACGCCGGTGACAATATACCGGAATCCGCTGCCCTTTACGCTGTATGCGCCCAGACCGGCAGGCAGCAAGACGCTGTCACCCTTTTTCATGGGATAGCTGCCGGATGCTGTTTCCAGCACCGCCTCGCCGTCCAACGCCAGCAGGTGGCGGAACGTCTCTGTTCCCACGGTGAAATGCACTTTGCCGGAAACCTCTACCACGTCCGAGATAAAGTACTTGCAGGACTCCAGTCGGCGGACACTGCCGCCGTCAACCGGCTGTGCCGGATACTGAGCGGTCGGTGCGATGGGGCTGAGGTTCGTCACATCCAGCGCCTTTTCGATGTGCAGCGGACGCAGCTTGCCGTCTGCGCCACGTCTGCCATAGTCATAGACCCGATAGGTGGTGTTGGAGTTCTGCTGGATCTCCGCCAGCAGGATGCCTGCGCCGATGGCGTGGAGCGTGCCGGACGGGATAAAGTACAGCTCGCCCGGCTTGACCTCTACCCGATTCAGGATCTCGGTCAGGGTCTGCTCCTGGATGCGCTTTGCAAACTCCTCTTTGGAGACCGCACGGTTCAGCCCGTAATACAGCGCAGCGCCCGGTGCAGCATCCATGATATACCACATCTCTGTCTTGCCCGGCTCGCCTTCTACCCGCATGGCATAGTCGTCATCCGGATGCACCTGGATGGACAGATCCTGCTTGGCGTCGATCAGCTTAATCAGTACCGGAACGGTGGTGCAGCCGGCGCAGTTTGTGCCGAGAAAACCAGTGCCGTGTTCGTCCAGGTATTCCCGGAGGTTCTTTCCGGCATCTGCCCCGGTGGTCAGAATGCTGCTGCCGTCCTTATGGCAGGCAAGCTCCCAGCTTTCAGCGATCTTGTCGGCATCGCTTTTCTTGCCGTATTCTTCCCGCAGGCGGTTTCCGCCCCAGAGATAGTCCTTGCAGATCCCCTGCAAAAAAATCGGTTCTGTCATAATGGTTCCTTTCTAAAATTCCTGCAGTCCGAACTGTTTCCGGAATTCGTCCATGCTGCCGGCATAGACGTTCAGATCAATATGGGTCTGATAGCCGTCATAGCCCTGCAGTTCTCCGTCGTCCGTATACTGCCAGAATGTCCAGTCGAAATAAGGTTTATAATAATAGTTGCTGATCCAGATGGGATACTCGTCCGCAAAGCTTTTGATATAGGTGCGGTAGGTGTTGGGGGCTGCATAGAGAATGGGCTTTACCCCGTAGTGTTCTTCCAGCAGCTCCAGCATTTCCCGGATATTCTCCTTTGCAGTATCTGTATCCGGCATCACGCCGCCCAGGGACTCATAGAGTTCCACGTCGATCACCGGCGGCAGGGTGTTTTCCGTCACCGGGACGGTCTGGATGAAGTTTTCCGCCTGCGCCCTGCCGCTGTCCTCGAACCGGAAAAAGTGGTATGCGCCCACATAGATCTGCGCCGACTGCGCCGTTTCCCAGTTCTGGGCGAACTGGCTGTCGTTGTGGTCGATGCCCTCGGTGGCTTTGATAAAGCAGAAGTCCACGCCCTGGGATGCCAGCACGTCCCAGTCGATGTTCCCCTGGTAGTAGGACAGATCGACTCCTCGCACCGGATAATCCTGCTTGCTGGGTACATCTGCCGCCTGCCGTCCGGTACTGGTGAGATAGATGTGCAGCAGCCGTCTGCCGCCCACAAAGGCGAACACCAGCCCCGCAAGCACCAGCAGGGTCATGATCCAGCGGAAAATGTATTTTCCGTAATGTTTTCTTCTCACGAGGCAATATCACCCATTACAATGCCACGTCCATCGGTGCAGAAATAAACTCTGCCGTAGACATTGCTGTCCCCGGTGATGTACTTGGGGTTCAGATTGCCGAACTTGTGCTGGTCATCGTTGATCCGGAGCCAAGTCTTGCCCTTGTCCTCGGATTTATAGATGCCATAGCCGTTTTCGCCGTCATCGCCCTCTGCGTAAATCACCGGATAGCTGTTGTCCTTTTTACCTTTTCCGAAACCAATGCTGTCTACCGTGGGCAGGGTCTTTACGGTCTGGAAGCTTTCGCCGCCGTCCTCGGTGTACATAATCATGGTGCTGCTGGAGATCCAGACGTTGCCCTCCTGTCCGAACACGGTCACCGGCTCTGCGGCATCTGCCACCATCTGCCCGGTGGACTCGAAGGTCACGCCGCCGTCCTTGGACACGTAGAACAGTCCGTCACAGGTGGCGTAGAACACCTTGGGGTTCACCCGGTCTGCGGCGATCTTGGCGTTAAAGCCCAGACCTTCTACATAATACCAGGTCTCTCCCAGGTCAGTGGTCACATAGGGCTTTCCGGAGACGCTGTTCGGCACCCAGATGGTGGATCTGCCGTCTGCGGACATTGCCACCTGTCCCCCGGTCGCCGGGTCGGGCTTATGCTTTACGGTCTCCCAGGTTGCGCCGCCGTCTGTGGTGAAATTGATGGTGGTGGTCTTTTCCTCGCTGAGGTATACCGCCGTGTTGGGATTCTGGAATGCCACGTCCAGATCGGTGGGCTTGCCGTTCTTCATAAAGTGGGCATCGTCCGGGCATTTCGTCACGTCCTCATGGGCAAAACCGGTCAGATCTCCCATGATGGAATACAGCTGGGGCGAATTGTCCTTGCTGGGCGGTGCCAGCATCTTGAACACTGCCGTTTCTTCCAGCCCGTAAGCATCAAAGGCAATGGTCACCGGCTCTGTGCCGATCTTGGTCATATTCTCCGTGGAATAGATGGTCGCACCGGTGCCGTACATCACTTCATCCGAATTGAACGGGTTGATGTTCACATCTGCCACCCACCAGCCGGTTTTCGCCTGGTTCTCGCCTCTGCCCCAGTCCAGCCACGCCGCCCGGGAGGTGTCCATCTGGTAGTTGTTTTCCTTGGTATTTAAGTTGAACAGACCGCTCCAGGTCTTGCCGCCGTCTGTGGTATAGTACAGGTTGTCACCGTTGTCCGACCACCAGCCCAGGGTGGAGACCACCACGGCATCCGGGTTCTGGGCATCTACCGAGATGCCGCCGAATCCACCCTGTCTACCGTCGCCCAGGTCAGGCGTGATGTCCGTGAAACTGTCTGCCTTGGTATCGTACACACAGACTGCGCCGGCAGTGGGAGACAGGTTCGGACCGCAGTTGTCGGAATATGCCAGATACAGCTTGCCGTCCGCAGAAAACGATGCGTGCAGGGGATACATTCCCGGTTCGTTTGCCGCCAGCGCCGTCCAGCTTTCGCCGCCGTCTGTACTTTTATAGATACAGGTGCCGTCTGTCATGGCTGCACCCACGTACATATCTGTCGAAGCCGGGTCAAATGTCACCCAGAGAATGCCGATGCTGTTGCTCTCCTGCTTATAGTTGCCCTTTACCGGGAACGAAGTGACCTCTTCCCAGTTCTTGCCGTAGTCAGAGGTTTTCCACAGACCACTGTCACGGCTGCCGAACCAGACCTCCTTGTTGTCGTTGGGATTGACGCACATCCGCTCGCCGCAGCCACGTCCGGACTGGTTGCCGCCGCAGCTGAACGGCGCATCAAAGCGTGTCCAGGTCTCGCCGTAGTCGTCCGAGGCAAACAGCGCCGCATCGTCACTCATATAAGTACCGCCGGCAAAATACACCCGGTTCGGTTCTACCGGGTCGGTCGCCATGCTTTCGATGCCGATATAGCCCCACTCGTCTGCGCCCAGAAAATCGGTGAGCGGCACCCAGTCGGTGTCCTTTTTCCGGCGGTACAGTCCGCCGATATCGGTACGGGCATAGACCAGACCCTCTTCCTTGGGGTTATACTCCATGCCGGTGACATAACCGCCGCCGCCGATGGCAACATTGCTCCAGGTATAAGTTTGGGCGCTGCCCGAAGTACAGCCGGTGCCGATGCCGCAGAGCATGGCGCCGCTCAGCAATACTGCCGTAAGCCGTCCTCGCTTTTTCATGTGTGTGTCCTCCGTATTCCATTGCAGGGAGACTGCAAAAATTTCCTACTTTCTATAATAACCGAAAACGGCGGATTAGTCAATATCTCTTTTCAATTTTTAAGGTGCAAATTAAAAAACGATTATTATCTAAATTGAATGAAATTCGACAAAAAATCATATTGACAAATGTTTTCCTTGTTTTATAATAAAAATATACAATTTAACCATATTATTAAACACAGAAACGCAATTACGTGTCCTCATGGCATGAATAGAGTTGCAGCAAAGCCATCCTATTCAGAGTTTACTTTAATATACAAAAAATATTCACCTTATTACATCTGACCATCGCCGAAATCCTGTATCATAATACTATGTTTTCAAAGGAGGTTATCTATATGAAAAAGAAACATTTTGCTGTTTTAACCTTTGCCCTTTGTTTTTCCCTTCTTTCAACTGCTTGTGGAACATCGAAAAACAGCACTGAATCCACGCAGACACAAAAGGGACTTGTCCTTACAGTCTCCAGCACAGCCGATTTTGTCGATCAAGCCACAACTTTACAAGAGCTAATCGACTCTTCAGACATTGTTGCAAAAGTTAACGTCCAAAAAGTTGATTCCTGTGTTTACAAAGGCACTGATTCTGTTGTTACTTCTATTACCCCAGAAATTTTGGAGATATATAAAGGCACCTATAATGGCGAGACTTTCGATATGTACGGTGGGTATATTAGCTACGCAGAGTATCAAAACGCACCCATTTTTCAAGAGAACGATGACGCTCTGCCTTTCGATACATCAAGTTATTCTGAATCTGAAATCAATAACGCACAACTTTACTGGGACTGGTGCAACGTATATATTCCAAGAGCCGGAGACACACTTCTTTACTTCGGCAAAGTAAGTGACAACAACAACTTTTTCCTTACGAATGCTTATCAAGGACTATTTCATTTAGAAGATGGGAACTGGACAAATCAGGCTTTAATCACTGGTTCACAAACGCAGCAAGAACTGCTCGTCACAGACCTGTTGAACATTTCCGGTTCGTCTGCTGTGGAATCCCCTCAAACCGGAATATCAAAAACAATTGATGCAATTACCTACACCTATCCCGGCAGCGATTACGATACTATGATTTCCATTCCAGAAAGCGCACTCACAGAAGCAATACAAAAAAATATTTCTGATGCAGAATAACAGCAAGAGCGGCAATGCAGCGACATTGTCGCTCTGTTTATTTATCCCCACACCACCGGCAGCGGCGTATCTGCATGGTCACCGATGTGCTTTTCCATCCAGACCATGTGATACCACCGCCCGAACTTATAGCCGCACTGATGGAATTCGCCCACCATCCGGTAGCCCAGCTTTTCGTGGAACCGGATGCTGTCCCGTGTCAGATAGGGGTCGCTTTCGCCCATAGGGCAGGCGATGCAGGCGTTCATATTGAGGAAATGCCGCCGCCGCAGTTCCTGTTCCAGGGCATCGTGGAGCAGTCTGCCGATGCCACGGCGTTTCTGGTGCTGTTCCACATAGATGGAAGTCTCCACCGACCAGTCATAGGCAGCACGGTCGTGAAATTTTCCGGCGTAGGCATAGCCCACCGGCACGCCGTCCTGCTCTGCCACCAGATAGGGGTATTTTTTTAAGGTATCCGCAATGCGGCAGGCAAATTCCGTCTCGGTGGGAATGTCGTATTCAAAGGTGATGGCGGTCTGTGCCACATAGGGCGCATAAATGGCAAGCAGTGCCGGGGCATCTGCCGGAACTGCCGGGCGTATCTGTATGGACATGATGAGTCCTCCTTTGGTGATACTCTGTCTAGGGTACACCTTTTGAGACGGATTGTCAAGACTTTTGGCGCAAAACAGCCCCCAGCGGTGCAAATTCCGCTGAGGGCTGTTTTATTATGTGAAATTGCTTACACTTTCAAAGAAATGCGTTTTAGTTCTTCATCTCGAAGTGTTCGCCCAGGATATCCTTGTTTGCGTCCAGAATCGGCTGGATGCACTCTGCCACGAATTCCTCGGTCTGCTGTTCGCTGCGGCCGGTAAAATTCTCCGGTTTCAGAATCTTGTCCAGGTCTTCCTTGGTAATCATGAACGCCGGGTCTGCCAGGAGCATATCGCACAGGTCGTTATCCAGACCCTCTTCCTTGACGTGCTTGCCGGCAACCATGGAATAGGTGCGGATCTTCTCATGGAGTTCCTGGCGGTTGCCGCCTTTTTCCACTGCGTCCATCATGATGTTTTCGGTTGCCATAAACGGCAGTTCACGCATGATGCGCTGACGAATCATCTTCGGATAAACCACCAGACCGTCGGTGACGTTCAGCATGATGTTCAGAATCGCATCCACTGCCAGGAATGCCTCCGGAACAGAAACACGCTTGTTTGCGGAGTCATCCAGAGTACGTTCAAACCACTGGGTACCTGCGGTGAATGCCGGGTTCAGACTGTCGATCATCACGTAGCGTGCCAGAGAAGTGATACGCTCACAGCGCATGGGGTTGCGCTTGTATGCCATTGCAGAAGAGCCGATCTGGGTCTTTTCAAACGGCTCTTCCATCTCCTTGAAGCTCTGGAGCAGACGCATATCGTTGGAGAACTTGCTGCAGGACTGTGCAATACCGCTGAGGGTTGCCAGAATCTGAGAGTCGATCTTTCTGGAATAGGTCTGACCGGAAACCGGAACGACACCGTCAAAGCCCATTTCCTTGGCGATCTTCGCCTCCAGCTCCTTGACCTTATCGGTATCACCCTTGAACAGCTCCATAAAGGATGCCTGTGTGCCGGTAGTACCCTTGGAACCCAGCAGCTTCAGATTTGCAATACGGTATTCCAGTTCGTTGAAGTCCATGAGCAGCTCGTTCATCCACAGGGTAGCACGCTTGCCCACTGTGGTCAGCTGTGCCGGCTGGAGGTGGGTATATGCCAGCGCCGGCATTGCCTTGTATTCCAGGGCAAAACGGGACAGGTTCGCCAGAACATTAATCATCTTCCGGCGCACGATCTCCAGCGCATCACGCATGATGATGATGTCGGTGTTGTCGCCCACATAGCAGGAAGTTGCACCCAAGTGGATGATGCCGGCAGCCTTCGGGCATACCTGACCGTAAGCGTACACGTGGGACATGACATCGTGGCGGCGGCGCTTTTCCTCTGCCTCGGCAACGTCATAGTCGATGTTGTCGATGTTTGCCTCCAGTTCGTCCACCTGCTCCTGTGTCACCGGCAGACCCAGCTCCATCTCTGCACGAGCCAGAGCCACCCAGAGACGGCGCCAGGTGGAAAACTTCTTGTCTGCGGAGAAAACGTGCTGCATCTCTTCGCTGGCATAGCGGGTGCAGAACGGACTTTCATAACTTGTGGTATTACGCATATTTTTGTACCTCTTTCTTTTGGAATCCGTTGACGGAATCGTTTCTTGTTCTATTATAGCATATTTCGGCAGGATTGGCAAGAGGGCGAAAAAACCGCCCCGACAGGAATGCCCTACCGAGACGGTCTTTCACGATGACGGAGACAGCTCACACGGAAAATGTGTGCCTTATCCGGTCGTTACGTTTTACTTTTTTCTGCGCTTTTTTCCTGTCACGAGCGCTGCAGCCAGTGCAGCGCCTGCCGGGATCAGAAGTGCCGGAAGTGCCTCGCCGGTCTTTGGCGTTGAGGAGACTCTTGTGCTGCCGGAGGACGAACCGGAACTGCTGCCGCTGCTGTTGCTGCGGGTAGTGGTCGTCGTCTGGCTGCTGCCGGCAGTGGTGGATGCAGAATCACTGCTGTCCGTGCCGGTGCCGTCGGTTGTCACCAGGGTTGCCGTTGTGGTCGGCGTATGCTCTCCATTTCCGGCGGTGGTGTTTCTCTCGGTCGTGGTCTCTTCGGCTGTGGTTGTCGTAGTCGTTGTGGTGGTAGTTCCTTCGGTTTCAGAAGTGGTCGTCTCTGTGCCGATGTACTCATCCACCATGACGATTGCCTTTGTGTCTGCACTATATGCGGTGCTTACGATCTGCCATGTACCGTCCTCCTGGACGACAGGTGCGCCGTTCTCATCGACGGCAACTGTCAGCAGCAGCAGATCGCCGTTTTCATCCAGCTGGAAGTAGATCGGCTCTGCAATTGCATAGTCTGCCGGAGCGAGGACTTCGGTCAGGCAGTACGGTACGCCTGTTTCGATGTTGGCAAAGACGTGAGACACGCCCTCTTCCGATACCCACTGGTCGATGACATTGCCCGACTGGTCTGTGATCGTCAGCGTTGCGCCGCCGATCTCCTTGCCGCCTGCGTCACACTTGCGGATGAGATAGCCGTTCGGACGTTCTGTGGTAACGGTGGTGGTTTCTGTTGTTTCTGTGGTCGTTTCTTCGGTTGTGGTCTCTTCGGTAGTCGTATCTTCTGTTTCAGAGGTTGTTGTGATTACTGTGGTTGTGGTCGTTGCTGCTGCGGTCGTAGTGCTTGTTTCCGTTCCGGTCTCCGATACGGTGGTCGTCTCGGTCGGTGCTGTGGTATCCGTCTCCGTTTCCGTTGCAGAAACAGTCGTGGTATCGGCGCTGACAGATGTTGTCGTCTCAGAACCGGTTTCCGAAGTGCTTTCCGACGATGTGCTTACCGCAGAGGTAGTTGTTCCGCTGGTGGTGGTATTGGTCGGACCTGCACTGGATTCTGTAGAACCTGTGGTTGATGTGACAGTACCCGACGCACTGCCGGATGTGGTCACTGTTGTGCCGCTGGTCGTGGTGTTGGTGGGTCCGGCGCTGGTTTGTGTTGCACTAGTGGAAGATACTGTTGCACTGCTGGTGACAGTGACAGTGTCGGTATTGGTCTGGGTTGTAGCGGATGTAGAAGATTCGGTGACAACGGTAACAGACGATACAGTTGTACCGGATACGGTTGCCGTAGTATTGCTTGCGGATACGGTCGAGGTTTCCGTTGTCTGCGTGCCGGATGCAGATTCCGAAGAGGAACTGCTGCCGGATGTCACGCTGCTGGAAACCGATGTGGTTTTTGTTGTAACTGTTGTCTCAGACGAACTGCTGGTTTCCGAGCTGGAGGATGTCACCTTTTTCAGTGCATCGAACATGGTGATAAGACCGGTTGTCTCATCGTATTTGTTCGTCTTGCTCTCACCGACTTCTACGTTCTGCACCTTGCCTTTCACCACTTCAAATGTGATCTTGGTGGTCAGTTCGTAGCCGTCCGGTGCGGCGGTCTCTTCCAGGGTGTACTTGCCGTCCGGAATCTGTTTCAGCAGAATTGCCTTGTCGCCGGATGTCCAGGTGATGACCTTGGAGCCAGCTTCATTGCCTTCGATCTTGCCGTTTTCTGCGGTTACATGGGACAGGTCTGCGCTGCCCTCATAGGTCAGTTTCATACCTGCGCCGGGCAGTTCCTGTGCAGCGTCTCCATTCTCGCCCATCTTTACAATGGATACTTCGGACGGTGCGTCCTTCATAATCACTGCGTTGGCAGATTCGCCCTCTTCCAGGCCCTCACGCTTTGTCACGTTTCCGTGTTCGTCCACCGTAAAGGTCATGGTCTCGGTCTTTCTGGTAAAGCCGTCCGGTGGAGTAACCTCTTCCAGGGTGTATGTGCCTGCCGGCAGATTTGCCAGTGTGACACCGCCCTTAGCTGCGTCAGAAGTCCATGTGATGGTGTTGTCCTTAACCTGGATCGCAGCCACGCTGTCATCGCCGTAAGAGGCTTTTACCTTGGAAAGGTCTGCATCCTTCGGTGCGATCAGTTTCAGTTCTGCGCCGTCCAGTTCCTCTGTACCGTTGATGCTCTGCTTGCCGATCGTAACGCCGGGTTTCAGTGCATCGAACATGGTGATAAGACCGGTGGTCTCATCGTACTTGTTTGTCTTGCTCTCACCGACTTCTACGTTCTGTACCTTGCCGTCAACCACTTCAAACATGATCTTGGTGGTCAGTTCATAGCCGTCCGGTGCAATCGTTTCTTCCAGGGTATACTTGCCGTCCGGGAGCTGTTTCAGCAGAATTGCCTTGTCGCCGGATGTCCAGGTGATGACCTTGGAGCCAGTCGCATTGCCTTCGATCTTGCCGTTTTCTGCGGTTACATGAGACAGATCTGCGCCGCCCTCATAGGTCAGTTTCATATCTGCACCGGGCAGTCCCTGTGCAGCATCTCCGTCCTTGCCCACCTTTACGATGGACACTTCGGATGGTGCATCTTCCATGACAACAGTCTTATCATCCTTTTTCGTCAGATTGTTTACGGTTTCGACCTTGCCGTCTGCGCCGACCACAAAGGTCATGGTCTCAGTCTTTTTGGTAAAGCCGTCCGGAGCAGTGATCTCTTCCAGGGTGTATGTGCCTGCCGGAAGATCGGTCAGCTCTACGCTGCCCTTTGTGCCGTCGGATGTCCAGCTGATGGTTTTGCCATCGTTTTCAATGCCGTCCGTAGACTTGTCGCCGTAAGCATAACCCACCTTGGACAGGTCAACGCCGTCCGGTGCAGTCAGTTTCAGTTCTGCGCCGGTGAGTTCTTCGCCGCCGCCGACTGCCTGCTTACTAACAGAAACCGTTTTCTTGATGCTGTCCTTCATGACGATTTCATTATCGGAAACGTCATATTCCTCAGAAACGGCGGAAGTCTGTGTTACCTGACCATTCTTTATGGTAAAGGTGAAGCTTGTGCTTACCTTATTGTAGCCGTCCGGTGCAGCGACTTCTTCCATGATATATTCGCCGTCCGGCAGACCGATGATGTCAGTCTTGTTTTTGCCGTCTGAAACAAAGGTGATGGTATCGGATGTCTGCGTGTACTTGCCGTAATCGGCGTTGTCCTCCAGGGAGTCTGCCTTTGTCAGCGAAGTTTCTCCACGCTTGACCTCCAGCACATCTGCGTTCAGACTGCCGTCTGTCCGGGTGATCTTGATGGTTGCGCCTGCCAGTTCTGCGGAATCTGCAATGTCCTGCTTGTCCACGCTGATCTGCGAACGGTTAATAGCGGTAACCTTATTTGCCGCAAAAATACAGTTATTATTTTCAATCGGGCTGCCGTCCGGATGATTGGCAACCACATAGCCGCTTTCATCTACGCTGAATGTCACGCTCAGCGGTGCGTAGCCCTTAACTGCAGTCTCTGTCAGAGTGTATTCACCCTTTGCCAGATTTGCAATGGTTTCCGGTGCTGTCAAGGTCTTGGAAAAACCGCCGGGGCCTGTCAGCGTAAACGCACAGTTTGCCATTTCCCTGCCGTCTACATCTACCTTTGCAAATGAAATCTCTACATCGCTCTGGTACGCATCGGTGATGGTCTTATCGCCCGGAATGCCGGCATCCATGGTAACCATGTTGCCGTTGGAATAGCTTGCGACAAAGGTCTTTTTGCCGACTTCTGTCATGCCGCCGTCCGGAACTATTGTGTCTCCGTCCTTGTCCAGCTCAAAGACGTAGTAGGTCTTGCTGCTGTCTAGTCCCTCAAAGGTGACGGACTTACTGCCGTTGTCGCCGGCAGTAATGTTGATGTCTTTCTTTTCAACCAGCTGATAGCTCTCGTCTGCATTCTGCGTATACAGTCCCACCTGGATTGCATGGTCAACTGCCGGTTTGCCGTCCTCGGTTGCGATCTTCGTTACCTTGATTCTTGTGGGATTTTCGGTGGCATTGGTGATGACCGCATCCGCACTGGGTGCATCCTTGGTCAGCAGAATTGCCTGCTCACCGCAGCCATTATAGGAAACGTAGAACGTCGTATCTGTTTTCGTAGTGGGATCCTTGAAATCTGTTACGACGCTCTGGACAAAGGATTTCCCTGCGCCGACACGCTCTTTGCCGTTCATCTCAAAGATGTAATACTCGGTATCAGCGTCCAGACCGTCAAAGGTCACGCTAGAGCCAGCACTAACAGTTTTTGCATCAATCTGTGTATAGGTGTCACCGTTCTTGGTGAACAGTCCCACAGAGAATGCGGGTGTGCTCTTGACATCATCTGCGATCAGCACCTTGCTGACGGTGATGCTGTAGTCGATCTCCTCGGTGTTGGTGATCTCAGTTTTGCCGTCTGCCTGTACTGCCGCCGGTGCTGCCGGTTCGGAGGTATAGCGGATACCGCTGTCTGAGGTGTATTTTGCAAAGTCTGTATCTGCCAGAACGCCGTTGGCATTGGTTTCCAGCACGTAGAAATCCACGCCCTTGGGCACATCTTCAAATATTACGCTGTCCTTGCCTGCCTCGGTGAATGTCAGAGACTGTACCGGCGCATCTTCATAGCGCACATAGTCCCCGGCTGCATTCTTGGTGAACAGGGCAAAATAGAAGGTGTCGCCGGTGACGTTTCCGCCTTCCACGCCTGCCAGTGTCTTGGTCAGCGTGATATTGCCCACATTTTTGGTGTTGGTCACGCCGACAGTCTGGTTCGCCATGGCATCGGTGGAAATTACATTATCGGTATATTTCGGTGTGTAATTCTGAATCCGGTTGCCCTTGGCGTCGGTTTCCAGGAGATAAACGTTATTGGCGTTGTTCTGCTGCTTGATCGAGGACAGGTCTACGTCCTTCATGGTGACGGAAGCCGCGGTTTTCTGTCCTGCCGGAACGGTGACGGAAATCACATCGCTCAAACGTGTGGTGTAATTTTCGTCAGCAAACAGGGCAAAGTAGAAGGTTGCATCCTTGGTCTCTGCCTCTGTCAGCGTCTTGTTGACGGTCACATCAATGGTGGTGTCCGGTGTCTGTACCCAGACGCCGACCTTTGCCGGCTCTGCCACCATGACGGTGTCGCCCAGAATGCTGGTATTCTGATAGGAGTACGCAAAGCTGTTCCATGCGATATTCTCCTCGCCGGTCTTTGCCACATAGCTGGGAACGGTTGCGGTCACTTTGACAACAGCTTCCTCACCGACCTTGACGGTCGTATCTTGCAACTGGATCCGGAAGTCTACGGTATCGTCAGACTTGATGTTTGTCCAGTTCATGACATCGTTCTGCCCCAGCCAGTCCTTGGAATATTCATCCAGGACGGAGGTCTTGTCGGTGGAGTAGCTGCGTACTGTTTTGTCAATTACATCTGTTCCGTTCACCACAACAGAATCAATGCTCTTGAGTTTCACGCCGAATGCGGAGAAACGCTCATAGCCGGAAACCAGACCCAGGTCTCCCACATAGGGCAGACGGTCGATAATGGTCATGTTTTCCAGATCTACCGGCGAGTTGTTCTTGATGTGGAGTTCATAGGTCACATCTTCGCCCTGCATACCCTGCACATAGTTGTGGGTAGGCTGGCGGCTGTAACCGGTATCGGTAGCCGGGTCCGTGTGCGGTGTGCCGGTGTGGTTCTGGTTGGTGTAGGTAATGGTCTTCCAGGATTCGGTGGTCAGACCAACGATGTTATAGTTTGCGTAGCTCCAGATCTGGTCGTCACGCTTTTCGCCGGCAACCGTATCTTCGGTGGAGAACGGCTGTGTCACGCTGGCATAGCCGGTATTGGTGATGACGCCCTCTTTTTCCTGACCGTCCTTGACGGTGGTGGTGAACTGGAATACAAGGCACTTGTTCGGTGCAAGCGTTGCCTTGCCCAGCTTGTCCGCATAAATAATCAGTTTCGAACCGTCGATCTTGTAGGCATCGCGGGGAACAGGCGTGCCGCTTTCCAGCAGACCAGTCTTGTCGTTTGCCTTAAATGTGGAACTGCCGTCGCTGTTATACGTCAGATCCAGCACCTGATAGGTCATCTGCAAACCGGTTTCGTTGCTGAACTGGTAGGTTGCCGGCAGATTGTCGGTCAGTGTCACGCCGTCCAGTTTCAGGTCTGCCACATCGGTGGAGTTGCCTCTGCCGTTGTACAGCACAGTCTGCCAGATCAGGGTATCACCGGCAGTGATGTAGCCGTTTCCTACCGGCTCAGCAGTGTCATCATAGGTCTGTCCTGCAAAGGAAGCTACTGCCAGTTTGGCGAAACCGGGTGCGGGAGTGGTTTTGGTGAAGCTGATGTCCACCTTATCCTCCGGCGAGATCACACGGTCACTGCCGCCATTTTTGCCCTCCACCACTGTCACCTTGGAAAGGGTGTTTGTCAGTGTGACTTTTTTCGCCGTGCTGTTTGCCAGTTCCTGTGCCTTGTCGGCGGTCAGCTTGGCTTGGTAAGTCAACTTTACGCCACCGCCATACTGATATGCAAATTTTTCTGTGGAAACAAATGTAAAGGTCAGCGTCTGTCCAACTTGAGTTGCCTGAATGCCACTCAAAGCTGTATAATTTGCAGTTCCCTCTACACTATTTGGCACATATTCCATGCCGTCCGGCAGCGTATCTTCTACAACGATCGTTTTCCCAGCATAGTCATTATTTGAACCAGAAAGTGCCAAGCTGTAGCTAAATGTTTTCTTCTCCAGATCTGCCGCTGTCATACCAACGATATTGGTCGTTTTGTCCGCACTATTTGTCAGTGACTTTTTCGCCTCAAAAACAGTATTGCTTACTGGATTCAAAATCATGTCATGTGCATACCAAGTTACAGTTTTGCTTCCGTGTTCGTTTACAGTCAGACCGCCTACTGCGGTATAGTTATAGACACCTCTCTGTGTTCCGAACTTTGTTTCAAATGCACTTAATGTCTGCATCAATGCACTATTATTCAGATTAGTACCATCACCATACCCCTGAATTCCCCTTTTTTCAGAAGCGTAGTCATTATTTGTATTAGTGACATCGTTTCCAAGTACCACGTATTCCACTGTCACTGATTCGCCAGCCGCCAGATTGATTCCCATAATATTAAAGGTTTCAACCGCATAGCCTCCACCATCAATTTTATTTTGCTCTACAGTAACAGTCTGAATTCTGGGGTTAGACGCATTGCCGTTAATTGCAACGACTTTCAGAACATCAGAAGCTTCCCACTTCAACGTTGTACCATAATCATATAAGTACAGGTTTTCCATGGTCGTGGTTCCGTGGTTGGTAAAAGTCGCCTGATATGTCAGCTTATCACCATTTACAATTTCTGTTGTATCATCTGCTGGTATACCATTTACTGCAATGATTTTCTTTTGCAAGCTATATTTGCTTAAATCTTCACCGCCGTAAATAGTATGCGTCGCAGTACCCTTTACTTCCGCACCTTCATATACTTTTGCGGTATTTGTCAGTGCTGCGGCTGTTGCAGAATCTTCCACATTTGCATATACTGTCAGAGTAATTGACTCCCCTTTTGGAACAGTAATCGTTCCGCCGGCAGTCAATGTTTTTGTATCAACGGAAGTAATATTTTCTGTGGTGTCGTCTGATAAGGTCAAAATGCCATATGCACCACTATTTTCACGGAATGTCATGCCGTCCGGCAAGATGTCCTCTATTTTCACATTTTCAGCATCTGCTTCACCATTATTCGTTACTGTAATTGTGTAAACAACATCTTTTGCCGTGCCAAATGTGTAATTGCCGACATCTGCCGTCTTCGTGATTCCCAGCTGTGCTTTCGGTCTATCCGGTGTAAACTTCACTTTATTTGACGGCTTTCCGTCTACGGTTGCAACATTGGAAATTTCTCCGTTCACGCCGTCTTTGATTGTACCAGTTACCGTGATCTGTACTGTCTTTCCTGCCGGAACGTCAATTTTGCCCGGGAAATCAGCCACTGCAGCACCATCTACCTTATAAGTCATATTTTCCAGATACTGCAGCAAGTTCGCATCAGAAACAGCAACATCTTTCGCATCCTTTGCACCGGAATTGGTGACAGAAATGGTATAAGTAGCAGTCTGCCCGGAAATGTCTGTGTAGTACTTCTGTCCCAGGTTCTTACCATTATAGATAACAGAACCACTCTTCACCGGCGTTTCAATCACAGCCTCATCCTTTTTCACCTGGATGGTCTTTTCCGCTTTTTCGCCGTGGTTTCCGGTAACGGTATTGGTCAGCGCCACGGTTTCGTCCTTGTCCACGGTACACTCGATTTCCTTGGTGACGCTCTTTCCGGCAGGTACGGCAATGCCTGTCCAGGCAGTGTCCCCGGTCGGTGTCAGTCCGTCCGGCAGGGTATCCGTGATATCGATATCACCATCCATATCGCCGGTGTTGGTCACGGTAATGACAAACTTGACCTTATCGCCTTTTAAGTAGTATGCCTTTTCATTTTCCACCGTTTTGCTCAGACTGAACTGCGGTCCCTTGGGTGCGCTGACTGTCAGTTCCACGCTGTTTCCGCCGATGGACTTTTCCGCTGCATTGTCCCCGTAGGGCTTGCCGGAAACGCTCAGATCGTTGGTGACCTTGCCGTCTGCTGTACCGTTCATCTTTACGGTACTGCTGTTCAGCGGCAGTGCCACATTCAGACGCACTGCCGGCATCTCGGCGTTCTCGTTCTTGCTGTTCAGCACAAAAGAGATGTCTGCCTTTGCGCCTTTTACGGTGACGGTGGGTTCTGCATCATAGCCTGCCGCCTGGATCGCCGACTTTACGGCGTTCCGGATGGCATCTGCTGCATCGTCGTCCAGGAATGTCATGTTTTCCAGGCTGATCGTATCCTGGAAGGTCAGGCTCTTCACCCACTCTGCGCCTTTTTTCTGGGACGCATTGTTGGAAGAGGCGCTGAGCGTATAGTTCACCGAAGTGCCGCCTGCAATGTCGCTGGCTTTCAGACTGGTGCGGTCCTCGCTCTTGGACGCATTCCAGTTCATGGCTGCAATTGCGGTGATCGTATTGGACACGCTCTTTCCGGAGCCATCCTGTGAGATACGCACCTCTGCGACGGTGCCGTTCGGCGTTTTGCCGTTCCGGAACTTCGCCTGGAGCCGGATCTGCTTGGTCTGACCGTTGTCAATACTGAATGTAATATACCGGCTGCCGTCCGGATTGACGTGCAGTACATATCCGTTGTACACTGCGCCGTCCCGGAAACCGTTTCCGGCAAAGTTGGGCAGCAGAAGATTCTGGTCGGTGATCTCGATCCGATAGGTGTCTTCTTCACCCTCATTGACATTGTTTCCGGAGATCGTCGCCATCAGATAGAACAGATCGCCGGATTCTACGCCTTCTTTGCCTTTCTCAGGATCAGGAATAGGGTTGTACTTACTGTCCCGAAATTCTATGCTGGAATTTGTCAATACCAGCGGTCCGCTCGCTTTCGCATTTTCTGCCGCCGACGCAAAGAACGCCGACGGAATGCAAGTCACGATCATCAAAACTGCCAGCAAGACGCTGATCACGCTTGCCCGCATATGCCTTGTTTTTTCTGCCTGCATAAAAAAACTCCTCTCATTGCGGGAACGCTGCACGCAGTCTGTTCTGCATTCTTTCGTGCAAACTTTGTACGGCGTTTCCTCAGATTTTTTGCACCGTGGCAGCAACATCGACAAAAACGATATACATACCACATTTTTTACGGCAATTTCCACCAACTCCGCCGCTTTCAGCTGTTCAATTGTTTCCACAATCAAAAGAACATTTTGGCACAAATCACGGAAATCGCTCTGATACAACTTTATTATACTGATTATCCGTGAAATTTTATATCATTTTTTATATAATATTTGAAAAGCAAGAGGAAGAATCAGGAAGTCTATTCAAACGGCTTTCTGATTCTCCAAATTTTGCAGCGGCATCTCCGGCGAATGGCTGTCCGAATTTACCCGCATGCAACTTCTTTCAATCACATATGACGAATCCCGCCATTGTTTTTTCAAATATTTCGTGAAAAAAGCTATTGCAACATCGACCAAAATCCGGTATAATAGTATTAGATATGTTCCAACCTGGCGGAGCAGTCTGTATTATGGTGGTTCGGCGCACCATAAAGAGGTACGAATGGGATTCCGGCACGGTTTCTGTGTGCCGGGAACGAGAAGATTCCGCCGAAACTGTTGAGGAGGATAACATGGCAGTAAAAACAACTGGAAATCCCCAGAGAGAAGAATTGAAACAGAAATTTGTAGACAGACTTCAGCTGGAGTGCAGTGTTTCTCCGGACGAGGCATCTGATAAGCAGATCTATCAGGTGCTGTCCGCACTGATGGTAGAAAAGCTGAAGCACAAGCGTCAGCACTTTGTAAACAAAACCAATTCCGTAGGCGGCAAGAGCGTATACTACCTGTCTATGGAATTCCTGATGGGACGTTCCCTAAAGACCACCCTGTACAACCTGGAGCTGGCAGACGATGTTCGTGCCATCCTACAGGACTATCACATCAACCTGGACAACATCTTTGAGTGCGAGCCGGACGCAGGTCTGGGCAACGGCGGTCTGGGCCGTCTGGCTGCCTGCTATCTGGACGCTATGGCAACCCAGGAGATCCCGGCAACCGGTCACTCCATCTGCTATGAGTACGGTATCTTCAAGCAGATCCTGGAGGACGGCTGGCAGACCGAGGAACCGGACAACTGGCTGCCGGGCGGCAGCGTATGGCTGGACCCGAAGCCGGACGAAGCCATTGAAGTCCACTTCGAGGGCAATGTCCAGGAATACTGGCAGGATTCCTATCACTATATTTCCCATGTCAACTACAACACCGTTATCGCGATCCCGTATGACATGTACGTTTCCGGTTACGGCAGTGCCGGCGTTTCTACCCTGCGTCTGTGGAAGGCACAGGCACCCAGCTTTGACATGAAGGAATTCAACGAGGGCAACTATGAACAGGCTCTGTCCCGCAACTCCATGGCGAATGCGATCTCCAAGGTACTGTACCCTAACGACAACCATCTGGAGGGCAAGTCCCTGCGTCTGCGTCAGCAGTACTTCCTGTGTGCCGCAGCTATCGGCAGATCGGAAGAGCGTCGTGTAGGGAAAGAGTGTAGATCTCGGTGGTCGCCGTATCATTAAAAAAAAAAAAAA
>ENA-UPWP01000760-UPWP01000760.1-human-gut-metagenome-genome-assembly--contig:-NODE-760-length-23637-cov-14.830475_pt1 | contig 23637 bp, 25 predicted proteins | sample MGYA00250052_ERZ773380 | MGnify/ENA primary metagenome ERZ773380 (study PRJEB29103, sample SAMN06112063) | human gut metagenome | biome: human gut; feature: ankylosing spondylitis patient; material... | reverse complement strand
ATAGAATTATCCAGAGAGGAACAGATCCGGCTTGTCCGGGAATACTGTTCCTCTCAATTTGTTTCCAGAGGAATGTGCGTTGATTTTGCTATTCACGACACCGACAGCGGCAACCCACATTGTCATATCATGCTTACCATGCGCCCCCTTGACGAGCGCGGCGCATGGGCGGCGAAGTCCAAAAAGGAATATGACCTTGACGAGAACGGCGAGCGCATACGCTTACCAAGCGGCAGATACAAGACACACAAAGTTGACCTCACAGGCTGGAACGACAAGGGCAACGCGCTTTTGTGGCGCAAGGCATGGGCGGATATTTCAAACGCCTACCTTGAACGCGCCGGAAGCCCGGAGCGTATCGACCACCGCAGCAACGCCGAGCGCGGCATTGACGAGCTGCCTACCGTCCACATGGGCGTAGCGGCTTGTCAAATGGAGAAGAAAGGCATATCCACCGAGAAAGGCGAGCTGAACCGGAATATCCAAAAGGCAAACCGCCTTATCCGGGAAATCCGGGCGCAGATTGGAAAGCTCAAAGAATGGATTGGCGAACTGTTCAAGGCGCGGGAAACCGCCCCGGAGCAGCCCCCGCAATCCCCCGGCCTTGCAAATCTACTGATGAAGTATTTAAGCGTTCAGAGAGAAAAGAGCCGGAAGTATTCGCAGAGTTGGCAAAGACAGCACGCCGCCGATGAACTGAAAACCGTTGCAAAGGCGGTAGGCTATCTTTCCGAGCATGGCATTTCCACCCTTGCGGAGCTGGACGCTGCCCTTTCCTCTGTCAGCGACAAAGCCGACGCTATCCGGGAGGGCATGAAAACCGCCGAGAAGCGCATGAAAGAATTGCAAAAACTGATTGAATACGGGAAGAATTACACCGAGTACAAGCCCATTCACGACGAGCTGAAAAAGCTGAAAAATGGCTGGACGAGCAAGCGCGACAAGTACGAGGAAGCCCACCGCGCCGAGCTTACGCTATGGAACGCAGCGAGCCGCTATCTCCATGCAAATCTGCCGAAAGGGACAAAGACCTTGCCTATCTCTGAATGGGAAAAAGAGTACGCCACTCTCAGCGGGCAGAGAACAGCGGAATATGCCGAGCTGAAAGAAACCCACGCCGAGGTTGCCGAGCTGCACAATATCCGCAAGTGCGTTGACATTGCGCTGAAAGCCGACCAGCCGGAGCAGACCCGCACCAAGCGGCACGACTTAGAACGATGAAAGGAGTTGAGCTTTTTGTATTACACCCAAGAACAGATAGACCGGGCGAACCAAGCCGACCTTGTTTCTTTCCTGCAATCACAGGGCGAGCAGCTTACCCGCGCCGGGAATGAATACCGCTGGAAACGGCACGACAGCTTGACCGTCCGGGGAAACAAATGGTACAGGCACAGCCAGAGCAAGGGCGGCGGCCCCGTTGATTTTGTCATGGAGTTTTTCGGCAGGAGCTTCACCGAAGCCGTGGAACTTCTCACAGGAGAAAAAGGAGCCGCACCGCCGCCGGACAGACCTTGCCCCGCGTCCCTATCCGACTTCCGGCTACCGCCCCCAAACAGCGACAATAAAATAGCAAGGAACTACCTCACAGCAGCCCGCCGCATTGATGAAGATGTGACGGGCTTTTTCTTTGCCCGCGGCGATATTTACGAGGACACAGCCCACCACAACGCCGTATTTGTTGGGCGGGACGAGGACGGAATACCGCGCTACGCCCACAGCAAAGGAACGGCGGGAAACTTCCGGCTTGATGTGAAAGGCAGCGACAAAGCCTTTAATTTCTGCTACCGGGGCGAGGGCGACAGGCTTTTTGTCTTTGAAGCCCCCGTTGACCTGTTATCTTTCCTCTGCCTGTTCAAAAAGGCATGGCAGAAACAGAGCTATTTGTCATTGGGCGGCGTGGGAGAAAAAGCCCTGTTGCGTTTCCTCTCTGACCGTCCGAACATCAAGACCGTTTACCTCTGCCTTGACAGCGACCAAGCCGGAAGCGACGCTTGCAGCCGCCTTGCGGAGCTTGTGCCGGAGGGATATACCGTCCACCGCCTTGTGCCGCTGTTTAAAGACTGGAACGAGGTATTGCAGCACCGGGCAGAAATCACAGACGGGAAGTATATCCGGGAAGCGGTTTACGGCTTGAAAGAGCCGCCGCAGGAAGAAACCGTCGAGATTATCCGCATGAGCGAGGTTGACACACAGACCGTTGAATGGCTATGGGAGCCGTATATCCCCTTTGGGAAAGTAACCATTGTGCAAGGCAATCCCGGCGAGGGCAAGACCACCTTTGCCCTACGCCTTGCCGCCGCCTGCACCACCGGGGGAACGCTGCCGGGAATGAAGCCCTTGCCGCCATTCCAAGTGATTTACCAGACCGCCGAGGACGGGCTGGGCGATACCGTCAAGCCCCGCTTGATAGAAGCCGAAGCCGACCTTGACCGCGTGCTTGTGATTGATGAAGCCAAGCGGGAGCTTACCCTCTCCGACGAGCGCATAGAAAAGGCAATCACGCAGAACGGGGCGCGTCTGATTATCCTTGACCCCATACAGGCGTACATGGGCGAAAAGACCGACATGAACCGGGCAAACGAAGTGCGCCCCATGTTCCGCCGCCTTGCCGATGTTGCCGAGCGTACCGGGTGCGCCGTTATCCTTATCGGACACTTGAACAAAGCTGCCGGAGGGCAGAGCGCATACCGGGGCTTAGGTTCTATTGACTTCCGCGCCGCAGCAAGGAGCGTCCTGCTGATCGGGCGCGTGAAGCGGGAGCCGAATGTGCGTGTTATCGTCCATGACAAATCTTCCCTTGCGCCGGAGGGCAAGCCCGTTGCCTTTTGCCTTGACCCGGAAACAGGCTTTTCATGGATAGGCGAATACGACATAACCGCCGACGAACTGCTATCCGGCGCGGGCGGGAACACCGCCACCAAGACCGAGCAAGCCGAGAAGCTGATACTTGACTTACTCGCAGACGGGAAAGAGCTTGCCAGCGAGGACATTGTAAAGGCCGCAGCCGAAGCCGGAATATCCGAGAGGACGGTACAGAACGCCAAGCGCAACATGGGCGGCATTTTGGGCGCAAGGCGTGTCGGTGGTCAATGGTATAACTTCATCAAGAAGAAGCAGCCGCCCGAACCCGCAAGCTGAAAGTGCAAAACGCAGACCCTTTGCACTTTGCACTTTCGCACTTTCACAAGATTTTGCGTCAATAACTCAAAAAAGCACTTGACAAAACGCTTCATGGGGAAATGCCAAGGATATAGAGCCATATATGGACTCTGTGTTTGAAAATAATGTCCTTCTGACACAGACAGAACGGCTGATGATGTCCGGCAGACCGAAAGAGCCGAAGTATGTAAGAAATAAAAATATTCTTGTTATTGGTGGCTCCGGTTCCGGCAAGACTCGCTTTTTGTGAAGCCAAATCTGATGCAGATGCACTCGTCTTATGTTGTCACTGATCCGAATGGCTACACTATAAGAAGATAGAAAAAGGGAGCGTTACATACAACGAAAAGTAATTGATTGTCCATGGAAGGGAGGTTGAACACCATGACGAAAAAAGAACCAATCAAGATTACTGCCTTGTATGAAAGACTTTCCAGAGATGACGAGCAGGCTGGCGAATCTAACAGCATACAGAACCAGAAGATGTATCTGGAGGAATATGCCCGACAGCATGGGCTTCGGAATATCCGGCATTTCTCTGATGACGGTTATAGTGGTACAAATTTCAACCGTCCCGGCTTTACTGCCCTCTTAGAAGAAATCGAAGCAGGAAATGTAGCGACCCTTGTGGTAAAAGACCTGAGCCGCTTTGGACGGAACTATCTCCAAGTGGGCTATTATACGGAGGTTCTGCTTCCGAAAAAAGGCGTCCGTTTTATCGCTATCAACAACAGCGTTGACAGTGCCAACCCCACCGACAATGACCTGACCCCATTCCTAAACATTATGAATGAGTGGTATGCGAAAGATACGAGCAACAAGATAAAAGCTGTATTCAAAGCCAGAATGAAGAACGGTCTGCGGTGCAGTGGTTCCATCCCCTATGGCTACAAGCGTGACAAGGATGATAAACAGCAGCTCATTGTGGATGAACCGGCGGCAGAGGTTGTCAAAAGAATTTACCGTCTGTGCTGTCAGGGTGTGGGGATCAATGACATTGCCGCCACCCTGCAAAAGGACAGGATACTCATACCGTCAGCATATGCCGCCAAGTATTTCCCGGAGAATTGCAGGCACAGGCATTACAAAGACCCTTACCACTGGAACGCAACCACCATCGGCTATATCTTAGACCGGCAGGAATATCTGGGACATACGGTGCTGGGCAAATCAGTCAGTGAGAACTTCAAGACCAAGCAACGCAGAGCCGCCACAGCCGACGAGCTGATGATCTTCCCGGATACCCATGAAGCGATTATCGAACAGGACACATGGGACATTGCACAGAAACTGCGGTCAAAGAAAAAGCCAAGAGCCGCCAACGGCACATACTCCCACCGCCTTTCCGGTTTAGTGTACTGTGCTGACTGCGGGGCAAGGATGGGCTATATCAGCCCGCAGAGCCGCCACAGCGGCAACCCGTGTGATTCCGATTCCGCCTTTCAATGCGGAAACTACCGAAACTATGGCAGGGAATGTGTTTCCCACTTCATCAAAACATCGGTTCTGGAAGCGGCAGTTTTACAGTCCATCCAGACAGTTAGCAGATATGTCCTTGAAAACGAAGAAGAATTTATCTCCCAGCTGAAAGCCCTGTGGAGCCAGCAGAAATCAAAGCAGACCGGCACAGGACAGCAGGAACTGGAGGAAGCCGGGAAGCGGGTGCAGGAGCTGGACAGCATGATACAGAACCTGTATGAAAGTTCCATGAAAGGCTTGCTGCCGGAGCGTCAGGTTCAGCGTATGATCCAGCAGTATGACGAGGAGCAGATCCTCCTTGAACGGCGTATCGGGGAACTGCAAGAGCAGATGAAGCAGGAAGAAGTGAAAAAGGTGGAAACGGAACGGTTTATCGCACTGGTAAAGAAATACCGGGACTGCGGGGAAGTGACCGACACCATGCTCTATGCCTTTGTTGACCGGATTGAGGTTCACGAAGCCACCGGCGGACGCACCATCTACCGCCAGCAGAACATAGACATCCACTTTAATTTCATCGGGAACTACTACCCGCCTGTGGAAACCATATCCGAGGAAGAACGCACCGCCGCCATTGAAGCGGAACAGCTCCGCAAGAAGAAGGAAAAAGAAAAGCGGAGTGCGGAACGCAGGAAGCAGAAGCTGGAGGAACTGCGGAACGCCGCCGAAGCCGGGGACGAGGAAGCCATTGCCAGATATACGGAGCTTCTGGAGAAGCAGAAAGAGCGTGGCAGACGATACCGCCAGAAATTAAAGGAAGCCAGAGAAGCCGACCCGGAGCATATCCGGCAGATGGAAGAAAAAGAACGCCGGAAGCAGGAAAAAATGCTGGAAGCGGAACGAAAGCGTGTGGAGCGTGCCAGCAGGAAGAAAAAGCTGACGAGGGCAGAATTAAAAGAAAAGGCAGAAACCGACCCAGCCGCCGCTAAGGAATGGGAAACCATGAAAGCCAAGGAAGCCGAAGCCAGACAGCGGAAAAAAGAGCGTGAGGAAGCCAGAATGTCATCTGACCCCGAATATGCCGCCATGATGGAGGAACGCAGAAAAGAATACAACCGCAGGCATACGGAAAAACGCAGGCTGGAGCATGAAGCCCTTGTGGCACTTGCCAAAACAGATGAAGAAGCCGCAAGGAAGCTGGCTGAGAAACGGAAATACCAGAGCGAAGCAACGGTAAGGAGCTATCAGAAACTGAAAGCCGAAGCAGACGCCGGAAACCCCGAAGCAGTCCAGCGTTATGAAGCCCACCTTGCCAAACGCAGGGAGGAATATCACAAAAAGAAAGAGGAAAAGGAGGTCATTTCCGCATGAATGAATTGAAACCACGAATCCATGACGAAAGCAATGGTCTGGACTATGTGCTTGTAGGCGATTACTATGTGCCGGACTTGAAACTGCCGGAGGAACACCGCCCAATCGGCAGGTGGGGCAGACTGCACCGGGCATATCTGGAACAGTGCTGTTCCGCAAGGTTCTCTGCCCTCTGTCTGTCCGGCGGACTGCATACCTATCTTGCTGACCTGAATGAACAGGCAGACGCAAGGTGCAGTCTTATCATTGAACAGATGAAGGAAGCTGAGGGCGTGAATGAAGCCTTGAAAGCAGACAATCAGATGTTGTGGGTGCAGTCCATGAACTCCATCCGCAACCGGGCAGAAGAAATCATTAAGCAGGAGTTGATCTACTGCTGATTTACCCAGTCCAGACCAGACAATTTCATACTGTAAACAAAGCGGCAGGTATTTCCATGTGAAGTGTCTGCCGTTTTTATTTTATCAATTTTAAGGAGGATAATTTTATGAACATGAACGAAAAGAAAGCCCTTTATGCCTTTGGATGTCCCAACCGTGAAGCTACGGTCAAACGCTTACGCATGGCAGCCGCCCTCTCCCCTGACCCTGCCACCAAAAAGCTGTTCCGCACGCTGGCTGTAAAACTCTGCAAGAAAAATGCAGACAAATGGTACCGCTGTTTCTTCTGCCACCTGCGGTTGAAAATGGACACCTACTTCCATCACAGGGCAGTCCTTGACCGTATTGAGAGAGGGAGCATGGAGGATGGTTATGACGAAGCGGACAAAGTATGAAAAGGAAACCATTATCCTGTTCAATGAGGGCGAAGATACGGCAAGTATCTACACTTTTAATGCCGGACTGAGAAAGCGGCTGGCGGCGTTCAGTAAGAAGTACCCTGCCCTGTGCCGGATGGAGCAGTCCCATGAGCAGGGCGAAGTTTCCTATGTGCTGGATAAGTCACGGCTGTCCATCCGCTTCCTGCCGCCATACAGCGAGGAACGAAAGAAAAAAGCCAGCGAATATGCAAAGCAGAACGGTTTCAACAGCCGGACAGAATGAGGTAGCTTTTCGGGCTGGTTTGCGGTCAGAATGTCGGGTCTGCACCCGATGTTTTGACCGCCACTACATAGGGAAATGGAAAGTACCGGCTATGCCAAATTTACAAATGAAGGTGGAATTGTTCCTGTCTTTATGGTACAATTTATCCAAATGAAGCTAACGGTAAAACGGAATTTTTAAGGAGGTAATCTGCATGGATAACCGTGCCATTCATAAATTTGAAATAGTTAAACATATAGGTAAACTGTCTTATATAAATAATGGATATACAAAAGAACTTAATTTTATATCTTGGAATAATAGAGAACCTGTTTATGATATTAGGACTTGGAATCAAGAACACACGAAGTACGGAAAAGGTGTTACTCTAACATTACGTGAAATGGTGTTATTACAAGACTTAATGAACGAGGGAAAGCTTTTGTGAAAAAATACAATTCCAGTTTGAAGAAACCCCAAGTCCCATATTTATGAAGTACCATTCGCAAGGAGGTTCCTGCCCATGAAAAAAACAAATATGATTGCAACTGTCAGTGTTCTGATTGCTTTGGTCTGTGCTACTCTGTTTTTCTTTAACTGGAACCCGGAAGTTCTTTTCAAATTAAATGAGCCGATGGTTTCCATGAGCGATATAGAGCAAAACATCACGACTGACTTTATCGGTTCACCAGCCGGTTCGGATATTCCACGGCTGAACGGTGCAGAAGATTTTTCAGAAATCATCTATTTGGCAGATTATGTGACAGCGGAACCGGTGGGGATTGTCCAAACCGGTATTTCCAGTCTAAGCCCATGGGAAGACCATTACTATACACAAAGAGTGAAAGGCAGAACTACTGGACGCCAGATCCGTCTACCGGAGATTACTTCATCCGGCTGGGATTTGCCGGGCAGTTATCTGCCCTATTATCTGTTAGAACTTCCGGATCATACCTATATCGTGGCACAAATTCCACAGGAAACAGCGAAGGCAATCGAAAAAGGCGAAAGCGTCACGCTCCCCATCGGTCAGAAAATAGGGATGACCGACACGGCTCGAAATCATCTTTCTGCCATCTGTGAGGAATATGAAGCAGACATGGACGGCGTGTTCTATGCTTTTGACAGCGAATGGCAGGAAGAACATCACTCTACTTTGCTCCTTGTCCGTTTTGGAGTTGCCGCCCTGCTCTGGTTTGTGCTTGCCGTTGGACTGACTCTGGCTGGGTGGAAGCTGTTCAAAAGTAAGGAAGGATAAAAATAATTTACTGTTCGGTGTAGCACAAATTTACAGAACATAAAATTCCATAATGACCAAGCCAAAGGCACTTAACTCTAAAAAAGTTAAGTGCTTTTATTTTTCAACTATGAGGAAGGAGCTGTTGCCTATGAGCGAAAAATTGGAAAAGCTGGAGCATGAAAAGTATGTGGCAGAAAAGAAACTGACTGCCGCCATACACAGAGAAAAGCAGTTGCAGAGTGAATTAAAGCGATTGACCCGGAGTGAGCGAACCCACCGCCTTTGTACTCGTGCCGGAATGTTGGAAACCTTTTTGAAAGAGCCGACCCTATTGACTGATGATGATGTAATGGAGCTTCTCACTTTCCTGTTCCACAGTGAAGCCGCCCAAAAGAAGCTGGATATGCTGATTGAGGAACGAAAGAAAACACTGGCGATAGGCGGAAGCTGAAACCCTTGCGAGAAGCAAGGGCGCAACTATACACCGCCCTAAGGCGGTGCGTTGCGTCCTGCCGGAAGCCCCTTGCAGGGAGCAGAAGATTTCCGCAGTCCTGCTCCAATCTTCCAGAGGAAGCTACGCTTCCCCTGCGTTGGCTTCGCCAACTACCCCTTTGTGAACTTGCCGCCCGGAAACACCTTGCGTTGCAAGCTGTTCCCGTTCGACAAGTTTTACAAAATCTCTCTGTACTTTGATGGTCGAATAAAGTATAATGAAGTCAACGACAAATTGGAAGTTTTCCATGAATTATACTGGGAGGTATTTTGATGACAGAGCAAGATAAAGAAATAGCCATTCAGACGATAAAAGATATTCTCCATGTTCTTCACGAAAAAAGATATGCGGATTTGCCATCCTGTGTAGATGAAATGGATTGGGAGGATACAGAAGAAATCAGGGAGTGTATTCAGGGGACATTGGACATGAACGGTTTTGATGCGTTTGATGAGTATGACGTTTCATGCAATTTTCATCCGCAATATGAGTACCATCACGAAGTAGAATTTTATGAGAAGTCCCCCGAGGGATTTGAAGCAGAGTATGAACTTACCTCTGGCGGAGAACTGGTAGATTTGTGCTTGCAACTTAGATTTTTATATTCAGAAGGTAAAGTAAAACGTATCTTTCACATGATTGACCCAATGTGATGATAATTCCAGTTTGTAGAACTGACAAGCAATAAAAATTGAATACCTACCGCCCCACCGGCGGCACACCGAGCAGGAAATCTAAAAAAGGTTCCCTGCTCTTTTTTTGTCCCAAACAGGGAGAAAGGAGGAACCCGATTTGCCTAACCCACATTTTGATATTTCCATCACACAGCGAAGTCAGGGAAAGTCAGCCGTGGCAGGTGCGGCATACCAGAGCGGCGAAAAGCTGTTTTCCGAGTATGACCAGAAGATGAAGGACTACACCAGAAAGCGGGGAATTGTCTATACGGAGATCATGCTCCCGGCAAACGCACCGCCAGAGTATGCAGACCGTCAAGTCCTATGGAACTCTGCTGAGGAAGTGGAAAAACAATGGAACTCCCAGCTTGCCAGACGCTTTGTTCTTACATTTCCAAGAGAAGTGCCGCTGGAGCATTATCCGCAGATGGTTCAGGAATACTGCATGGAGCATTTTGTTTCCAAGGGGATGTGCTGTGACTTTGCGATCCATGACCCAGACCCGCCCGGACACAACCCCCACTGTCATGTCATGCTGACTATGCGGGCGATGGACGAACATGGGAAATGGCTTGCCAAGAGCCGCAAGGTTTATGACCTCGACGAGAACGGGGAGCGGATCAGGCTCCCATCCGGCAGCTGGAAAAGCCATAAGGAAGATACCGTTGACTGGAATGAGCAGTACCATGGGGAGGAATGGCGGCATGGCTGGGAGGTGGTGCAGAACCGCTATCTTGAAATGGTGGGAAGCCCGGAGCGTGTGGATCTCCGCTCTTATGAACGGCAGGGGCTTGACATCCTTCCTACCGTCCACATGGGAGCCGCTGTCACGCAGATGGAGCGTAGAGGGATTGAAACCAATATCGGCAACCTGAACCGTGACATTAAAGCCGCCAACCGGATGATAGCAGCGATCCGAAGCACCATCAGCGGCTTGCGTGGCTGGATTGCCGACATTCTGGAAGCAAGAAAAGAAGTCCTTGCAAAGCTGGAAGCCGAAAAGCAGAACGCTTCTCCCAACCTTGCCATTCTGCTCCGGGACTATATGAACCTGAGAAAAGAGGAACGCCGGGACTGGTCGAGATACGGACAGCAGAAAGGGACGGCGGACGATTTGAAGGCAGTTTCCCAAGCCGTGGTTTATCTGAAAGCCCATGAGCTTTTCACACTGGAAGATTTAGACGAAGCCCTGCAAGAAGTCAATGCCAGAGTGACATCCACCAGCACCGCTATGAAGAAAGCGGAAAAGCGTATGCAGACCATTACCGGCATACAGAAAGCGGTGGACACCTGCCAGACCCACAAGGCAGTCCATGACAAATATCTCCGTATCGGCTGGAAGGCAAGACAGGCGGTTTTTGCAGAAACCCATAAGGATGAGCTGGACAGCTTCAATAAAGCCTACCGCTATCTGAAAAAACAGGGCGTTGATTTGAATGTGGATCTGGAAGCTTTACAAACAGAGTATGACAGTCTGCAATCCTCCCATGAAGAACTGGCGGAACAGCTTGTTTCTGTCAAAGAGGAATTGAAGCCCATGAAAGAAATTCGCTACTGGGTGGGGAAAGTCCTCACGCCGGAACAGGCTGAGGTGGAGAAAAAGCCGGAACCGAAGCACTCTGTCACAGAGCAGATGAAGTATCTGAAGGAACAGGAGAAACAAACGCCGGAGCAGAAATCTCCCCGGCAGAAACAACAAAATATGGAACTGTAACAGACACCTGCTGTTTTCTGTTTGAAACGGTCAGGTGCTTTTTTCGTTCCCGGAAAGGATGATGTGATGAATGTATTTGAAGCCGTCAAGGAGAATGTGACCACAAGACAGGCGGCGGAGCTGTATGGAATCAGGGTACGCAGAAACGGCATGGTCTGCTGTCCGTTCCATGCCGACAGAACCCCCAGCATGAAGGTAGACCGCCGCTTCCACTGTTTCGGGTGCGGGGCGGACGGCGATGTGATTGATTTTGTGTCCCGGCTGTTTGGACTGCCATGCAGGAAAGCCGCCGTCAGGCTGGCAGATGATTTTGGGATCTGCTATGACAGCCGCCGGAAACGGAGTACCCGCCCCCATGTCCGTGAGCCGACCCCGGAGCAGAACCAGCAAAAAGAAGAAACACACTGTTACAGGGTGCTGACCGGTTACCTCCATCTTCTCCTGTCATGGGAAAGGGAGTATGCCCCCGGACAGCCGGAGGAAGCATGGAACCCGCTGTTTGTGGAAGCCCTGCAAAGAAAGGACTATACCGAATATCTGCTGGATATTCTGCTGTCTGGTTCTTTGGAGGAACGCAAAGCCCTTGTTGCAGAACAGAGAAAAGAGGTGATGAAGCTTGAACAGCGGATTGCAGAATGGTCAGCAGACAGCACCCTGTACCATAGAGGAAGTCCGAAACAGCTTGGAGCAGAACGAGAAAGGTAAGGTTTACAATACTGCCGCCAACTACAAGAGGGTGTTGCAGTCTGACCCGCTTTTACAGGGTGCTGTCCGAAAAAATTTGCTGACAGAACGGATTGACATTGTAAAGCCGCTGGGCTGGTATCGTGACAGCCCTACACTGACTGATGTAGATGTGAAATATCTGCTCCTGTACTTTGAAGAACACTATGGGCTGACAGTGGAGAAGAAGATCATAGACGCAGTTACGGTTGTTGCCAATGAAAACCGCTACCACCCTGTCTGTGATTTCCTCAATGCCCTGCAATGGGACGGGACGGAACGCATACGCTTCTGTCTGCACCATTTCCTCGGTTCCGATACCGATGACTACACTTATGAAGCGTTGAAGCTGTTCCTTCTGGGGGCTATCTCACGAGCCTTTCAGCCCGGCTGTAAATTTGAAGTCATGCTCTGTCTGGTGGGCGGACAGGGAGCCGGGAAGTCCACTTTCTTCCGCCTGCTTGCGGTCAATGATGACTGGTTCTCCGATGACCTGAAAAAGCTGGACGATGAAAATGTGTACCGTAAAATGCAGGGACACTGGATCATCGAAATGTCGGAAATGATCGCCACCGCCAATGCCAAGAGCATTGAAGAAATCAAGTCCTTTTTAAGCCGCCAGAAGGAAACCTACAAGATACCATATGAAACCCATCCGGCGGACAGGAAACGGCAGTGCGTGTTTGGAGGTTCTTCCAATACCCTTGACTTTCTTCCCCTTGACCGCACCGGCAACCGCCGCTTTGTCCCTGTCATGGTCTGCCCGGAACGGGCGGAGGTTCACATACTGGCAGACGAGAAGGCTTCCAGAGCGTATATCAACCAGATGTGGGCGGAAGCAATGGAGATTTACCGAAGCGGCAGGTTCCGCCTGCGGTTCAGCCCGGCAATGAACGAGTATCTGAAAGCCCATCAGAAGGACTTCATGCCGGAGGACACAAAGGCAGGACAGATTTTAGATTATCTGGAACACTGCTCCGGCAGTATGGTCTGCTCCAAACAGCTTTACAGGGAAGCATTGGGACATGACTATGACGAGCCGAAACAATGGGAACTGCGGGAAATCAACGATATTATGAACAACGCCGTTACCGGCTGGAGGGCGTTTTCCAATCCCCGCTACTTCCCGGAGCCGTACCGCCGCCAGAAGGGCTGGGAGCGTATCAAAAATGACAACGAGCCTGACAACAGCATGGACGGTTTTGAGGAAGTCCCCACAGAGGAAATGGAACAGCTTGGGCTTCCGGCGGAGTGGCTGGAGCAAAAATAACAGCCCGTTGCCGCTTGGTTGTCGAGCCGGTTGTCGGTCTGGTTGTCGGGCAAAATTCCCGGAAGCCCTGATACTGCGGCACTTTTCCCTCTCTGACAACCATGACAACCAATATTAGAAAGAAAAAGGAAACAGTAAAAAGATAGTATCGCCCGATAAAGAAAAAAGGTTTTCTGATGTCCGTTGTCAGGACTTCGTTGTCAGACCTTTCCTTGTCGGGCTTTTTCATGCAAGGAGGAAACCGCATGGCACAGAACACAGACACGGCAGACAGAACAAACGCCAGCCCGGCAGGGACATTTAGCATGAGGGTTGGAAACACCACCTATGTAGTAGGCGTTCATTTCAGCAAAACCAGCCGTGACACTTTGGAGGATAAAGTGAAGCGGCTGATAAAAGACGAGGTAAAATCAGCAAATTTCTGATTGCAAAAAAAGTTGTAATATCCCCTGTTTATATCTTGACAGAACGCTTCCGAAAGGAACGGTACTGGTGGAGTGCGGAAAGATGTTAAAAAGGGGCAAGTACAAGATAAAAGTTTTGAATACCATAAACTTTTCAAAATCCATGCGTTATAATCGTGCGACTTGTTCGCCGCTGAAAAGGTGGCGCACAGCGCTGTTTCAATCAGTTCTGTGAACTGATAATTCGAGAGGTGGAATGAAGGAGTAACGCCCTGAAACGCCTCCCCTGATACTCCGGCATGCAGAGGCCAAACTCTGTGTGAAGCCCGGTAAAGCTGGCAGAGAGATGCCGTAACAGGTTAAGCTGACGAAAGCTGTCCAGAGGTGGATGGTGCATCCTATATGCCGGGGGTCTATAAGATACCCATGGTGAGAATGACAGAGATGTCTGACGAAAGGACAGTATAGATCCGCTATGTATGCAGCAGTGAAAGCAGCTAATCCAAATTGGAAACCGGGACAAAAATTTGATACAAGTATTCTTGATAATGTCACAAGAGAATCAGTGGAAGCGACACTTGTCAAAAATGGTAATAGGCTAGTTCGTAATTCTATTGATGTATCAGTATAGAATACAACAACTTTAAGTTTGTCTGCTTATTAAGCGGCTCGTTCCAAATGGATCGAGCCGCTTTTGCTTACATCATCCTCTGTCCCTGCCGCTGCTCCGGGAAGGGCGGCTCCAAGCGGCGCAGCAGGCCGAACTCTGTTTTTGTCACGCAGTCATTTCCCATGCAGTCCTGACCGTATCGCTCAAAATCCATGTAGCCGTCCAGCTCATAGATGGCCTTCATCGTCCAGCCCCAGTGTTTCCTGCAATCGCTGCTGACCGTAACCGTAGGCCTCCTCCGTGATGCGCTGGTAGTTATCCAGGTCTTGCAGGAGCTCACAGGCTCCGCGCAGCGTATCCGGCCGCTCCGCCTCCAGCACGGCGGCGTAGGTCAGGAGCGCTCCGTCCTGTTGCCAGATGTCCTCCAAGGCTTCGGCAAAATCGTTGTAATCCTCCACGGCGGGGCAATCCGTATCACGGATCAGCTCCCCGATGTAAGGCACCTTGAAGCGAATATCGCAGAGCATGGCATCCGCGAAAACATCGATATCAAGGTAATTTTTCACAGCGTCGAGGTATTTCTCATCAGCGGGGAGGACGAGGGTGTAGTCGGGCTTTCCATCGACACGCAGCGTCGTGCGGAGCATCTCATCCCTGCTCTCATCCCGCCAAGGCTCTGCAGGCGAAAGATAGCTGCGCTCGATCCCCATATCCGGCGTCAGCAAGCTGTGGGCGTTAGGAACAAAGGCACTGCACCGAGCATCCTTTTGAACACAACTTGTTTTTCGGTCTCGCTCAGAATCTGCGGTGCCGTCATCGGCGCATTGGGAGCAACTGTGTTCGTGACATCGGTGGTGACGATGCGGTACAGCCGGGTGCTTGACGAACATATATCCGATATTCTATACTAGAAGAAAACCTTAAGGATACCAAATATAGATTGAAAAGGATGGAATAAAAAGCATGGAGAAATTGATCTTTTCGCTGGTTTTGCTATTGACTACAGAAATCATTTATCTGATTACAGGAAGAAACCGACGGCAGATAGCGCGTATCCCCAAAGGGATGGCAATCTTGTGCCAGCCGCCAGGACAACGGTATGTCGCTTATGCAATAGGCGTATTCCAACTTCTTTTTGTTGCCTTTTTCCTCGTACTTTACATAAAAGACGGCGCACCTGCAGAAGCGCGGCTGATGTGGGGCCTGCTCGTCATAACCTCAATCTTGATCTGCATGCTTCTGATTTTCTGCGGGAATGTGGCAGGTCGGGACTGCGTTTATTTTAACAGCAGGGAAGTCCGGATTGAAAAGCCCTTTCGCAAGTCCAGAACCTTTCAGTGGGAGGAAATCCGAAAAGTAGACGGTAACTTTGACAATGCAGTCAACTTATATCTTCTGGATGGAACCAAGGTTCTTACCGCAAGGCTCGGAATGGTAAATTATGATGTATTTTGCGATATGATCAAGAAAACATGCCCAGAAAAGATTGCCAGCTACTATCGTTCCCATATGTACGAAGAATCGCAAAAATGTATTCTGCGCTATGGCTCCGAGTATTATCTTCTGGCAGCTATGGGCATCGGCATTCTCCTGATTTATATGGCAAGTCTGGTGCCCGCAGCAGCGGAGAACAGCATCATACAGCAGTTTCTGCGGGGTGATTTCTCCCAGAAGTTTGCGCTTTGGTTTGCACCTGTCTGCGGAGTCATCAGTATCGTGTTCCTGGTCGTGATGCTCAATACAAATATCCGGTATTCACAGGAAAAAATGACCATCAAATACCCACTGCACAGAAAACGTGAACTTTACTGGGGAAACATCCAAAGAATCGAAATGGCTGCAGTGGAAAAAACGGAAAAAGCGGAATGGATGAAGCTGCGGCTGTACACACGGGAAGGTACTTACAAGATCAGTTTCAAATTCCTGACACATGGAAAAGATGAATTTTTATCCATGCTTTTCAAGATGATTCAAAAATATGGAATTTCCTGCATGCAAACAGATAAATAAACAGAGTTAAGACGGAGATCGGAGCGACTAAGCGAAAGAAAATCCGTACTGTGGACTTCTGCGACACACTGGCGGCAATTCTTAAGACAGCCAAAGCCGAACAGCACAAAAACTGCTTCCGATACGGAGAACTGTACAGCCTCAACTATTACAGTGAGGTCAAAGAAAAAGACCGTACTTATTACGAGGTTTACAGTCTGCCGAGAACGGAAGAAGTCCCTGAGGGATATATTGCCAGATAAAATAAATGCACTTTGGGAATAGATTCTTTTGTTAGTTATATGACGAACAGTACATAAGCCTTGAGGTTTAAGGAGACAGAATGGTATATTGTGATTTCAGTAAACATCGGTGTACAAGGGGTACAAACAAGATAAAATAGAAATGAGGGGCGATAGAGCGGAAATGTCAGATTTTCCACTCTATCTGAACACGGTCGCTGGTGGCCTTGATTGTAGAGATCAAACCATCGGCGGCTTTTCTTTTGTCGTCAAAATCTATGCTGTCCCAGTTGTCGAGATAATAGGATAACTTCTTTATCTGCTGGGGCGATATGGTTTCAACACTCAATTCGGCGATTGCCTTTGAAATGGTCTGGCGTCGGGTGTCCAGTTCTTCAATTTTTTTGTTGGCGTAGGAAAGCAAGGTCGCATTGGCTCCGGTCAGCGTATCCAGCAGCTTTTCAATTTCTGCCTCCACCTGTGCCAGCTCCACTTGATAGGCGGTCAGTTTCGGATTGACTTTTTCCTCTCTGCCGTGGAGTATCTGAAAGTCTTTGAACTTTTCCTGCATGGCCGAGAAAATGAATTGCTCAAATTCTTCTTTGCGGATTTTCCCGCAGCCCGGACAGCCTTTGTTTTCCGTCCGTTTGGTACAGCGGAAATATCCGGTGCTGTTTGGTACATGGGTGGCTTTCAGCGCATACCCACAATGCCCGCATTTGATTTTTCCGGCCAGCCAAGTATTTTTCGGTTTCCGTCCCTGCTGGAAGGTGGTATTTGCCATAAGTTTTTTCCGGCATTTCAGCCATGTGTCAGAGGAAATGAGTGCTTCGTGGGGAGCGATAACAAGTATCTGGTCTTTTAAGCACCTGTCCTTGTCCTCCTTCACATCCCGCCCCTGATAGAGATAGCAGCCGTTTGTTCCGGCAAAGTCGGAAGCGTCATTGACAATCGCTGCGCCCTGGCTCTTGAAAAATTCGTACAGCTCCAAATCGGCCTGTGCGTAAACCGGGTTTCTTAAAAGCTGGGAAAGAAATGTACGGAACATGGATTTTCCATAAATTTTTATGTCATGTTCCTCGAAGTATCGGGTAATATCTCCGAAGGAGGTTTCCGGTTCAGCGTACATTTCAAACATCAGCCGTACATGGTCGGCTGCTACGGGGTCGGCAACCATTTTCTTTGTGCGGATACCCTCTACCACAGTAGGCTCTAACTGATAACCGTATGGTGCCTGTCCGCTCATGTGAAAGCCTTTCAGACACCGGGAATAGTAGGCGTCTGTGACACGCTTCTGAATTGTCTCACGTTCAAGCTGGGCGAATACAATGCAGATATTCAGCATGGCCCGGCCCATCGGGGTCGAAGTATCAAACTTTTCCGTGGAGGATACAAACTCCACATCATACTCTTGAAACAGCTCCATCATCGTTGCAAAGTCCAGAATAGAGCGGCTTATACGGTCCAGCTTGTACACGATGACCCGCCGAACCTTTCCCTTGCGGATCTCGCCCAGCAGCTTTTGAAACTCCGGCCTGTCCGTGTTCTTGCCGGAATAGCCCTTGTCCTTGAATACCCGGCAGCTCCCACCTTTCAATTCATACTTGCAAAAGTCGATCTGACTTTCAATGCTGATACTGTCCTTGCGGTCTACTGACTGTCTTGCGTAAATACAATCTTCTCTGATAAATTCCATATTGGGCTCCTTTCCTTGTTGGAATGGAGCTACCAACCTTACAACTATATTATACCATCAGTAGCCCCGGACAACAATGTTGCGAATGATTAGGGAAATCTGTCTCCATATTTGCGGAACACCTCATAAAGACAACGCTCAATTTCTTTTTTGCGCTGTGCTTTCTCCTTCGGGGGAAGTACCGGCGTGAGGCTTTCCAGCACAATAATCTTCCCTTGAAATGCGACAGACTTTGTTTCTCGTTCATAAGTGACAGCTTGCGTCATTGAAAACCTCCTTTGCGAAAGTGCGTGTATATGCCTGCCTTTCCCGCTTGTCCTGTGGGGAAATGTCAAAAGGCGACACCCAGCAGGTGCCGCCCTTTGAGCTTTCTCCACTTCGGGTCGATATGGCCCGAGCTCAGTAAGGACTGGAATGGTACTTTTCTTTGGCGTCCTCCACGCTGTTGAGGTCAAATACTTCATAAAGCTGCCCCACAACACGCCGTATATCCTTCTTTGAAAATCCGCAGTCCTCCATTGCCATAATGACATAACCACGGCAGGCGTCATTGCTCCATTCGTCCGGTTCCAAGCCGGGGATCATTCCAAACGCATTTCCCATAAAGTGCTCCTCTTTTGAAAAGATGGGGAGCCACGCCGGATCGGTTGGCCTATCATCAGACAGCATTGCCGGGGGCTCCCCATAGGTTTTCATTTCATTTCAGACACACCGGACGGACATAGGCTTCATGCCCCATAGTATTTCAACTCTCCCCATTCTGATGGCAAGGCGTTCTCATTGCCTGCGACGGCTCACGGCTTGCAAGACCGCTTCAACGCTCGGACTGTGACTAAACGCAAGTATCCGGGTTCTGCGCCTGTTCCGATGGAGCCAGCCTTGCCCCACCTATGGCATGAACCTGTTCGCTCGCTCAAGTTTTACAAAGACTGTATTCTCTGAAATCTGAGGTCATGGCGGGTCTGTCACACAGCGCGTTCCCCTTCGTATCCGGGTGTCTTTTTATTCAATTTTCAATCTGCATGAGGCTTGTCTGAACCTCGGGCCATTGTGACCCGAAGTGTTTTGCCTCTCATAAGCCATTTCATTTTCCGGCCTAAATCGGTACGCCTTACAAAGAATTTTTCAAAATTTTTTCTAAGCGCCGCAGACCTCGCTCGATTGCGACACGAACCACTTTTTCATGGACGCCCTCTGCCCGGGCAATGTCCTGTTTGGTCATGCCGAGAATGAAATGAGCATAAATCCGTTTTGCCTGTTTGTCCGGCAAACTGGAAATCGCTGCGTGAAGCTCCTGCATGGTCACTTTCCGCTCATACAGTTCATGGGGAGATAAAGCGACAAAGACAGCCTCATGCTCCAGCCCGTCATCCCGATCAAGGGAATAGTAGGCTTTGTGGCGGTATGTACGCAGCCGGTAGGCAGCCTCTTTACGATCAAACTCTTTGAACATTTCTGCAACTTCTTCCGATACTTCCATGAAGCAATCCGATGTATAGAATGGGTAATAGTCCCGCAAATTGATAATAGCCATATTGACCTCCGTTTCGGTTGTTGGTTGATGAGTGACCGAAACGAAGGCGGCGGGGAGCGGCACCGGGGAATGATTTCGGGCCAACATGACCCGAAGCAGCCCCATAAGAACACAAAAGCGCCCGGGCGGCATGAAGCCACACGGACGCATGAAATTACACATTCATTTATGTATCGTCTGATTTCACATTCATAACCAGACTGTCCCGGAGGGGGAGTTACGCTTTTTTTAACTGGTGCAGATCATGGATACTGCGAAAAAGAGAAAAGGACACGGCAAAATAACCTCCAATCGGCTACCGTGTCCCTGCAAGTCGTCATTGGTTTGTGTAGACGCAAAGAAACGGCGGCTCTGAAAATCAAAGCCGCCGTTTCATAAGGCGCGTGAAAATATGTCTGCTCTACGACGGCTTTTTTTTCTTTTGCCGTCGTCCAGCAGAGTATTATTCAATATTTAATTCAATGTTTCCAGTGAAATTCTCACATTCAATACCGATATAGTTTCCACCTTCAGGGAGTGTAATTGTATCACTATATGTTCCGGTTGTTTCAAACAAAGTGACTGCTTCATCAGATCCAGAAATCCAAAATACTTTTGCAGTTCCCTCCGTAACCTCCAAAGTGCAATCAATAGACAACTCCTTACCAGCTTCTCGCTTTATAGAAGTTCCCCCAAACAAATACTCTGTATCTGAAAAATTCTCATAGTCGGCTGTATAGCATCCGGTATAATCATCAATCCCTTTTTCTTTCGTGCCTTGTAAGGACGAATTTCCGGTAAGCGCTATGGAACCAGCAGACTGCACAATATTATTATACTGATCGAGAACTTCATCTTTTGTACAACCGGAAAGTATAGAGACACCACACAGTATCAGGCATAGTGATAGAACTATTTTCTTCACAGGTATCACCTTCCTTTCCTGCGTACAGCACGCTTTCCTCTTCCCTTGGCCTTTGTCTGTTTACGGGCTTTCATTTCTTTTTTGTTGCTGGACATCACTAATAAAAGCACAGCCCAGAGAACCATGATGCCAACCCCAATGACCGCCAGCAAAGGGTTCGGGGCTGTGGTTGTTCCGGCATATTCACTCATGTCAAAGCCCACTAAAATCAGTGCAGCAGAAAACGGATAGATGCTGGCAAGAATGCCGCCTTTGAAAAACAACATGCTGTATCCAAGGAAGAACGCCAGAATGGAACCTCCCAGATATGCCCCTCGGATCTGTCCAAAAATCAGGATTAGGGGCATACAGACCATATAGGTCGTCAGACCCGCTAACACGATCTGTGTACCGCCATGAAAAAATACTTCCGCTGTCAGTCCCGATAATCCAACCGCCAGTCCAGTGATTAGGGTAACGCCAACACTGTAAATTCCCAACAGAACCGTAAGAATACCAACCCAGAAGAGCTTGGCCCCTAACACGTCCGGCATAGAAACAGGAATTGTCATGATGTTTTTCAGCGTATCATGGGTGGATTCTCTGTCAATCAGCCAGCTGCCGATCATCACCAGTGAAATCGGGAAAAACATCTGGGTATTGCCCCATACAACATTCGCAAAAAGCATGGGAAAATCATAGTTTGGATTTCGATACTCCGGCTCAACAATCAACTGGCTTCCATATTGCACCAACGGACAGAGTGCAAGCGCCACCACCCCCACCCAAAGGATCTGACACCGGCGCAGTTTCAGTAATTCCGATTTTAATAAATTCCACATAATCACACCCCCTTAAATCTCACGACGCCGGTAAACCATCGCTATCAGCGCAAGAAATACAGCGGCTTCCGCAAATGCCACGCCGAACACCTGTATATCATTCAAAAAATACGGGCTTATCCGTTCCAGCAGCTCTGCCAGCTCTTCGCTGATGCTGCCATAATCATAAAACTGGAATGTCCAGCGAAACGCCAACGGCCCCGGAAGCAGTGTTCCTGCGTTCAGACCAAAGGGCTGTGTCAGAAAAGCATCGTTGTTGGTGAGAAGATAATTCAAAATAGTATAGAAAAAGGTTATCACGACCGACATGATATAGTTTTTATCAAGAAGGACAACTATCAAAATACAGGGGAGCGCGCCGACCCACATAATCACTCCCTCTCCTATCCCTACCTGAAACAATTTCCAGAATCCCACCGGATTCCATCCCTGGATCAGCAAAACAGCAAGATTTACCAACGCTCCAACCGCCATAAAACCAATGGCAAATATCAGTAAAACCATCATCTTAGAAAGTACCAGCTTGGTTCTATTTACCGGTATGGTAACAAGATTTTTCAAAGTATCATTGTCCAGCTCCTCAAATAACAGATTGGAAGCCAGTATCACAAGAAGCGGCATCAAAAGAAGATATGCGCTGAGCTGAAACAGACCGGACATCATATTGTTCGTAGCATCCACATCCGTGTTCGCATCTGCCAGAAAAATAGCATAAGCCAATGGAAGCAAGGTGGAAAGGAACACAGAAATAAATACCAGCGGCTTGCGTTTCAATTTCAAAAATTCACATTTAATCAGTTTAAGCAATTCCCTCGCCTCCCGTCACACGCTTGAAGTAATCTTCAAGGCTTTCTTCTGAAGTTGCAGCCTCCGATACCTCCAACCCGTTTTCCACAAAGGCAGTTACAATTTTCCCTACGGGCAGCTCCAGGTTGTGCAGGCGCAGATTGTGGTCGTCCTGTATGGAGAAATGGTTTTCATGGAAATTGCGTTCCAAAATTCTTGCCGCCTGTGCAGTATCATCAAGGTGCCCAGCGTAGTAAGCGCAGCAAATACTGTGGCAATTTGAGCAAAATGTTTTTTGTTCAAACCGACAATAAACGCTCCTACGAAAGGTAAAATGATTGTAATCAGAGCTAAACGTTCCATATTTGTCCTCCTTACAACCCAGTGAAGTAAAATACAAACGCCAACACAGAAATGCCGAAGCCGACCACGGTTAAACGTCCTGTTAACATAAAGCGGGTACGAGAGAGTGTGTTTTCAAAGACACAAGCCAATACGAACACCACTAATAATTTCACGAAGAATAAAATACCACCTAAAATGACCGCACTTAAGCTCATCTCTGTCGGGATACCGAAAGGAAGCAACACGCTCACAAAGATAGATGCCACAACCATAGATTTTAAACTTAAGCCGATTTTTAATAAGGCGAGTGCTGGACCAGAATATTCAGTCAATGGACCTTCTTGTAATTCTTGTTCTGCTTCTGCCAAATCAAATGGAATTTTACCCATTTCAATAAATACGGCGAAGAATGCTGCAGCGATAGCAATCACTGTCGCAATTGGATATTGCCAAGTGTTTTCGGAAAGCGCATTACCGATAACCGCAAAATTGGTTGAACCGGCAATTAACGCAATGACAAGGAATGCCAACATGAGAATTGGCTCTACCAAGACTCCTAATGTGACTTCACGACTTGCCCCTAAACTTGAGAATGTGCTGTTTGAATCCAAACCCGCAATTGAAAAGAAGAAACGGAACAAGGCGAATAAGTAAATCACGGTGATTAAATCACTGCCAGCGCCAAATGGTGCAACACGGGTAAATAAAGGCAAGCTCATGGCGACTACCATCACAGTGCTGATTAGCACATAAGGCATCACTTTAGAAACCCAACCCGCATTGTCAGGCCAAATATTTTGGCGTTTCATTAATTTCGCAATGTCGCGATAATCTTGTAACACGCCTGGACCGCGACGAGATTGAATACGAGCGCGGATCATACGTGAAATACCGGAAAATAACGGTGCAAGGACAAGCAAAATCAAGGCTTGCACAATGGCAAAAACAAACATTCCGGCAGATGTTGCAATTTCTGAAGGTAACATAATCATCTTCAACCTCCTACATCAACGCAATGGAAAGTAGTATTGCCACCAAGGCAATCACGAAGTACACGCAGTACACACGGAAGTCACCTTGTTGTAACCATTGGATTTTTGTTCCTAACCAAGGAATAAAACGAGCGATAGGCATCGTTATTTTTTCTTCCCAGAAAGGTTCTGTTTTTGTTGCGCCTTTAATTACCGCTTGGATGCCTTTATCACCTAAAGGTGCGGCATC
>ENA-UPWP01000747-UPWP01000747.1-human-gut-metagenome-genome-assembly--contig:-NODE-747-length-24180-cov-121.066257_pt1 | contig 24180 bp, 19 predicted proteins | sample MGYA00250052_ERZ773380 | MGnify/ENA primary metagenome ERZ773380 (study PRJEB29103, sample SAMN06112063) | human gut metagenome | biome: human gut; feature: ankylosing spondylitis patient; material... | reverse complement strand
GGCTCCGCCGATGGTGTTACGCTTTCGCAGAACTTTACGTTCAGCAAGGGCGTAAAGTCTGCTGCGAAGCAGCAAATCGGCGGAGAGCGAAAATGCGGTTAAGAGATCTTCGTGCGAATGCACGAATCTCCAGCATTTTTGCTTGGAGCCCACTTCTTCGGAATTGTTAAGGGCGAGCAGCCCTTAACTCGTTGCGGGGAGAGTGGAGTCCAGAGGTAGGGAGGGGGGAGTCGAAACACCCCTCCCTGCCTCTGGCCCGCGCGGAGCGCAAAGCCATTTGACCGAAAGAGAAAACTGCCCCCGCGCTACCGGCGCGAAATGCCGCTCAAAAAGACCTGACGAAAACTACAGCTTCCCTGCGCGAACGCAATTTTTCAAAGTACAATAACAATTAAGGATTCATTATAATGTCAATGTTAAATCACTTTTTCGACTACAAACCCGAAGTTCTGGCGCTGGATGAAAAAGCCCTCGAGCTCTGCCAGCCCTACTTCAAACAGATGGAGGACATCCGCGACTACAACCAGCTCAAGATGCTGAAAGCCTTTGCGGACACTCAGATGTCCTCCACCGATATGCTGGGTACCACCGGCTACGGCCTGTGGGACAGCGGCCGCGCCAAGCTCGAGCAGATCTTTGCCGAGGTGATGGGCGCCGAAGATGCACTGGTGCGCAGCCAGTTCCAGAGCGGCACCCACACGCTGGCTGTGGCCCTCTTTGGTCTGCTGCGGGCAGGTGATATCCTGCTGGCTGCCACGGGCCGTCCGTATGACACGCTGGAAGGCGTCATCGGTCTGGATGGCAAGGGCAAAGGCACCGGAACCCTGATGGATTACGGCATCAAGTACGACGAGGCCCCGCTGAAGGCCGACTTTACCCCGGACTATGAGCTCATCGCCCAGAAAGCCCCGGGCGCGAAGGTCTGCCACATCCAGCGCAGCCGCGGCTACCTGCAGCGCAACGCCTTCGACCTCGACACCATCCGCAAGGTCGCCGACACCGCACGTGCCGCCAACCCCGACATCATCATCTTTGTGGACAACTGCTACGGCGAGTTTACCCAGAAGGAAGAACCCTGCCAGGCAGGTGCAGACCTCGTGGTGGGCAGCCTCATCAAGAACCCCGGCGGCGGCATTGCCCCCACCGGCGGCTATATCGCAGGCCGGAAAGACCTCGTGGAGCTCTGCGCCTACCGCCTGAACGCCCCCGGCCTCGGCAAGGAGCTGGGCTGCACCCTCGAGACGCCCCGCGATATGTATCTGGGCTTCTACTACGCCCCCGGCGTGGTCTGCGAGGCCATCAAGACGGCCATCTACGCCCAGTGCCTGCTGGAACTGGTGGGCAAAAAGCCCATCCCTCGCTACTGCGAGGCCCACAACGACATCGTCACCTGCTTTGATGCTGGTACGGCGGACGCCCTCATCGGCTTCTGCCGGGGAGTTCAGGCCGCAAGCCCCGTGGACAGCTATGCCGCCCCGGAACCTTCTCCGGAACCGGGCTACACCGACGAAGTTATCATGGCCAGCGGCAGCTTTACCCAGGGCAGCACCATCGAGCTTTCCTGCGACGGCCCGCTGCGTGAGCCGTATACCTGCTACCTGCAGGGCGGCCTGAACTTCGCCGCCAGCCGCGCAGGCGTCCTGCTGGCTGTGCAGAATGCGTATTTTAAGGACTGAACCTCTCAATTACCTTCGGTGCCAGCTCCCCTCTCGAGGGGAGACTAAGAGGTGGACCCCAACACGGAAATCTGCGTCACCTGCGGCGGCACCGAGGCCATGATGGCGGCTGTCCCCGGTTCGAGCTTCTTCAAAGAGCCGGTCAACCACCTCATCCGGATGCATTTTGCCCGCAGCACCGACGTGCTGGACGAGGCTGTGCATCGTCTGGCAAAGCTGACGGAGCTGCTGAAATATAGCAGTTTGCGTTTTTAATGCACAAGCAACAGCCGCAAACTGCATATCGCAAAGATGTAGTTTTGACCGGCACTATTTTTGAAAATTGCGATAAGAAAGAGGACATCATGCGATTTTTTGCGTGATGTCCTCTTTCTCTATCGAGAGATAGATCTTATCAGCGGCCTTGCCCGCTCAGTCTGTAAGTAAGGGGAGCCGCAGCGTGAAAATGCTGCCCTTGCCGACTTCACTTTGCAATGTGATCTCGCCGTGGTGGAGGTGGGCCAGCTCCTGCGCGATGGTCAGGCCGAGGCCGGTGGAGTCGTGCTTTTTGTCGGCGGTGGTATGGAAGTATCGGTCAAAGACAGCGCTCTGGTCTTCCGGCGCGATGCCGCAGCCGGTGTCCTGTACGCTGACACAGGCCGTTTCGTCCTCGGCGCGGCAGTCCACATGGATGCTGCCCCCGGCGGGAGTATAGTGGATGGCGTTGGTGACAAGGTTCTGGATAATTTGCTGTAACCGCACGCTGTCGCCCCAGACAGGCAGAGGCGTGTCGGCGCTGACATGGAGTTCAACGCCCTTTTGGTCGGCCTCGCTCCGGCAGGCGGCGCAGACGGCGGCGGCTTCTTCGTTGAGGGCGGCGCGGTCTTCGTTGAGCAGGATCTGCTTCTGCTCGAGCTTTGCCGCGAGGAAGAGGTCTTCCGTCAGCCGCCGCAGGAATTCAATGCGCTGACGCAGAGCCGGAAGCAAGGCCGGAAGGGCCTCGGGGGCCGATTCCAGTGTTTCCAGCCCGCCGCTGACGGCAAAGAGAGGGCTGCGAAGGTCGTGAAAAATGTTGAGCATCATGCTCTTGCGGGCCTCGGTTTCGGCGGTCAGCTCTTTTGTCCGCTCTGCCACCCGGGCGTCCAGCTCCCGGGCCAGCTGCTCGGTGCGGTCGAAGAGGAGAGCAAACCTCCGGCAGACGAACACCATGCAGCCGATGGCAAAGGGAAGGTCGTAGAGGCGGGAGCAGCGCAGCAGGTAGAAGGGGACAGACTCCACAAAAAGCACGCTGTCCAGCCCGGGCATCAGCGCCCAGACCCGGAAGCCGGTGGTGACAGCACCGGGCAGGAGCATCAGAGCGGCACCCTCATAGTCTGCGTTCACGGCGGCCATTAAGTAATAAAGGCAGAGGCACATGCCCGCTACCAGCATCCCGACCCGCAGCGGGGGATAGCTGCTCATGGACAGCGCAAAGAAGACGACGCATCCGGCGGCAAGCGCAAGGAGCCCCCGCCCGGAGCGGGGTAGTTTTACCCCCAGCAGCCCTGCCGCCAGCAGCGCCGAGGCCAGCACAGTGAGGGAGAAGAAGGAGCGGAGGATACGCTGGAGCAGACGGTTTCGGATGGCCGGGAAGAAGAAGACCATCAGCGCCCAGACGCTCATGATGACGAGGTAGAGCAGAAAGTACCCCAGCTCCGGCAGGTGCTTATAGTGGTAGAGCGCCAGCAGCACCATCCCCATGGTCACAAAGGCCGTCAGGGCGATGAGCTGAGTCATGGTGCGGAAGCGGAATGCCCGGGAGGCGAAGGCGGAAGTCATCAGCCATGTCTGGGGGCTGCGGCTGCAGGTGAACACCAGCTCCACCGTCTCGCCGGGCGTGACGTCCAGTGCGTACAGCTCCCCCGAGCGCTCGAGGCTGGTGAGGCTCTCAGGGGCCATCGGCACCGCTGTGTTGGTGACACAGAGGGTGAGGGACGGGATGTCTTCCCCCACAGTGAAAGTAAAGTGCCACTGGCCGGGGGCTTCCTGCCGCCAGCCGTCCAGCGCGATACCCTGGGCGGCGTGCTGGGCTGTGAGCACACTGCCGCTGTGCAGATGCTCGAACTGTGCGTTGCCCCAGATACCGGCCAGCACGATAGAGGCCGTGAGCAGGGCGGAGAAAATCAGAATGGGCCATTTTTGCTTCATGGCAATGCCTCCCCTTGTAGATGTGCAAAAAATAAGGTATACTATAGTATATCAAATCGTGCGAAAAAAGGGGAGGGCTGACAGGATGATCCGCGTATTGTTGGTGGAAGATGACCCCGTGATCCGCGACACCACATGCTATTTTCTGAAAAGTCAGCAGAATTTTGAGGTGGTCTGTGCAGAGACAGGCGGCGACGCTTTGAGCCATGCGCGGGAAAAGTTCGATGTCATCCTGATGGACATCCTTCTCCCGGACACCAACGGCGTAGACCTCTGCCAGCGTCTGCGCAGCTGGCACCACTGCCCTATCATCTTCACATCCTGTCTGGACGATACCGACACCATCGTCCACGCGCTGGAAATGGGCGGCGACGACTTTCTGGCAAAGCCCTATAATAACAAGATCCTGCTGGCCCGCATCATGGCCAACATCCGCCGGGTGCAGATGGACGGTGCAGAGCCCAGCGTCAACGGCTACCACTGCGCGGCCTTCACGCTGGATGCCAACAGCCACAGCGTGGAGAAGGATGGCCGCAGCGTCCATCTGGCCGACATGGAATATCGCATCCTCACCCTCTTCATCCGCTACCCGAACACCTTCTTCACAGCCAACGAGCTCTACCAGAAGATATGGGGCAAGGAAAGCCTCGGCGATGTGCGGACGGTGCAGGTACATATCCACAACCTCCGCAGCAAGATAGAACCCGACCCGGCAAAGCCTGTCTACTTAAAAAATGTCTGGGGCAAGGGTTATGTGTTCCAGCCGGACGGCGGCAAGGTTTAAGAATCGTTTTGATGAGAGCGCCGACTTCTTAAGGAAACTTAAGCGGTCGGCGCTCTTTTTGGACTTGTTAAGCAAATAATTAACGAGAATGTCCAGAATTGAACGAAGAAATGGCTAGGATGTTTAAGGATTCTTAAAAGACAGACCCTTGAATTTGTGTTAAATTATTATCGAACGATGTGGGCAGCAGTGCAAGAAGGTCTGCCGCCGCACGGAGCTATGAGAGAGAATAGAGAAGAAGAAAAAGACACGAAGAAAGGAACCACGCAAAATGAACAAGATCTCCCGTAAAGGTTTTCTGAAGATCGCTGCCGCAGCCGCCATGTCCGGTGTGACTGCCGGTGCTCTGGCTGCCTGCAATGCTGCCAGCTCTTCCACCGCTGCTTCCGGTGCAGCCGGTACCTACATCCCCGGCACCTATGAGGGTACTGCCGAGGGCATCTCTTCTACCGTCAAGGTCACCATGACCTTCTCCGACAGCGCTGTGACCGACGTTGTGGTCGATACCTCCGGCGAGACCGCTTCCTACGGCGCTGCTGCTGCCGACCAGCTGCGTGAGCAGCTGATGGCTGCAGGCTCTGCTGAGATCGACGGCGTTTCCGGCTCCACCATCACTTCCGACGCTGTCATGAAGGCTGCCAAGAGCTGTTACGCTCAGGCCAAGGGCGAAGCTACTGTGACCTCCGTCCAGCTGCCCACCGGTGACGAAAACGATTGGCTGGGCAAGGAGCCTGACATCGACGAGGCTGCCATCACCGAGACCGTGGACACTGACATCCTCATCGTCGGCGCTGGCAACGGCGGTATGGGCGCAGCTGCTTACGCTGCTGCTCATGGCCTGAACTTCCGCGTCATCGAGCAGAACGGCAACGTGCAGGATACCCGTCACTGGGTCGGCGCTGTGGACGGCTTCGGCGCACAGGCACAGGGCATCAAGATGGACCGTGCAAAGCTGCTGAGCGAGATCTCCCGCTACGCTTCCGGCAAGTGCGACCAGCGCGTTGTCAAGACCTGGATCAACGAGTCCGGGGAGATGATCGAGTTCATCCGCTCCATCATGGAAGACAAGTACGGTGTCAAGATGGTCTACACCTACGGCGATGAGGCTAAGTGGCCTGCCGAGAACGCCGAGCACAACACCGACTATATGTACCCCGAGATCGAGTACACCTATGACCGCAGCTCCGGCGCAGCCCGTAACGAGCTGCTGCTGGACTACATCCGTGAGCTGGGCTACGATGTTGACTTCAAGACCTCTCTGGCAAAGCTGGAGAAGGACTCCACTGGCCGCATCACCGGCATCATCGCCCAGAGCACCGAGGATGACCACTTCATCCGCTACAACGCCAATAAGGGCGTTCTGCTGGCCTGCGGCGGCTTCCCCGGCAACCCCTACATGATGGAGCAGCTGGATCCGCTGGGCACCTCCGTCACCACCGCCTGCTCCTACTCTCCGGCCGATAAGGGCTACGGCATCCGTGCCGCTGTCTGGGCCGGCGCAAACTTCGACAAGGAAGCTGCTCCCATGCTGTTCGACCGCGGCATCGTGGCTCCCGGCGTGGACGGCGGTTATGTGGCAAGCGACTCCGCTTTCGGCGGCAAGGCCTTCCCCGGCCCCATCCGCCAGTACAACCCCGGCACTCAGCCTTTCCTGAAGGTCAACCGCAACGGTGAGCGTTTCGCCAACGAGAGCAGCCCCTACAACGATATTGTTTACGCTGCTGCCCATCAGCCGGGTCGTGTCTACGCACAGATCTGCGACGCCAATGTTCTGGAGGATGCAAAGCGCTTCCACACCATCGGCTGCTCTGCCCAGACCCGTGCCGGCGGCGAGAAGTATTTCCAGGGCAAGGTCGATGAGGCTGTTGCAGCTGGCACCCTGTTCGTCTGCGACACCATCGAAGAGCTGGCCGACAAGCTGGGCTTCACCGGTGAGGCCAAGGACACCTTCCTCGCTACCGTTGAGCGTTACAACGAGCTGTACGACAAGCAGAACGACGAGGACTTCGGCAAGCCCGCTTACCGTCTGAGCGCCATCCGCACCGCTCCCTTCTACGGCTGCTGGCTGGGTGCCTCTCTGCTGACCACCGAGCAGGGCATTGCCATCAACGACAAGGGTCAGGCTCTGGACAACGATAACAAGCCGATGCCCGGCCTGTATGTCACCGGCGATATGTCCGGCTCCTTCTTCGCCAACAACTATCCCTGCCTGATGGCAGGCGTGGCTATGGGCCGCACCCTGACCTACGCCATCAAGGCAATCAAGCAGATGGGCGGTCTGGAATAAGTTATCCCTCAGTGGTACATGAGCGCATAAGATAAAAAGACACCGCAGAAGTGTGAAAGCTTCTGCGGTGTCTTTTTTTGTCGAAAACCCTCTATACACAAAACCACAAATGGCGGAAAAGTCTTAAAAACAGGCTCAGCACACGGCCCGATGGACGGGCAGCGGCTCCACGATGTCGGGATGGATGCCCTCACGGTAGTCAAGGTCGCCCTGGTCGAGGCCGCGCAGCAGCACTTCGGCGGTGGCGATGTTGGTAGAGATCGGCACACTGTGCATATCGCACAGCCGCAGCAGGTTCTGCTCGCTGCTGCTGCCCGTCTCGGCCTTGAGCGGGTCGCGGAAGAAGAGCACGAGGTCTACTTCGTCGCAGGCCACCCGGGCCGAGATCTGCTGGATGCCGCCCAGCTTCCCGGAGAGGTAGCAGTGTACGGGCAGGCCGGTGGCCTGCGCCAGCATCCGACCGGTGGTGCCGGTGGCAATGACTGTGTTGCGGGATAGGATGCCGCTGTAAGCTGTGCAGAACTGCAGCGCCAGCTCTTTGCGGGAATCATGTGCAAGAATAGCAATCGTCATAACGCTCTCTCCTTCATTCTAAGTATAGTGTTGTGAGTGGGCGGATATGCTCGGAAGAGTGCTCTCCGCAGTAAAACGGCCTGAAAAGTTGAAGTCTTGCGGAGAACAATTCTCGATAAACAGACTAAACCAGTGAGATTGTGTCGAATCACACCTTCATTTTAAATTTAACCCGCAGAAGGCCCGTATGTCAAGAGGTTTGTTGTGATTTTTGCAAGATAAAATGGCAAAAGTATGACTATAGCTTTGTGGAGAATGGAGAAAATTTGGATACAAGGAATTATTCTCGGATGAATTTGCAAAAAATTTTCATCCAAAAGTGTGCTTGAGAGAAAAACGGTCCATCTCGATGAAACAAAAATACAGGCCGGGGCATTTGGCCCCGGCCTGTGGAGAAAATTTTTGTCACGGCGGTGCGCTATCCCGGAAAAATCCGAAAATTACCGGGTCTGGCCGTTGCCGTGGATGATGTACTTGTAGCTGCACAGCTCGCCGAGGCCCATGGGTCCCCGGGCGTGGAGCTTCTGGGTGGAGATGCCCATCTCACAGCCAAGGCCGAACTCTCCGCCGTCGGTGAAGCGGGTGGAGCAGTTGACGTAGACGGCGGCACTGTCCACTGCCGCCGTGAAGAGAGCAGCGTGGGCGTCAGTCCGGGTCAGGATGGCTTCGCTGTGGCCGGTGGAGTGAGCCGCGATGTGGGCGATGGCTTCCTCCACGCTGTCCACGATTTTCACCGCAAGGATGTAGTCGAGGAACTCCGTGTCGAAGTCCTTCGGCCCGGCGGGGGTGCCGGGGATGAGAGCGGCAGCGCGCTCGTCCAGCCGCAGTTCCACCGGGTGTAGACCCTTGGCGGTGCGGTCGGGGCCGAGGCGCTGGGCCAGCTTCGGCAGGAACTCAGCGGCGATGGCGCTGTGGACGAGGCAGACTTCCTCGGCGTTGCAGACGCTGGGGCGGCTGGCCTTGGCGTTCTCGATGATGTCCAGCGCCTTGGTCTGATCGGCGGTGTCGTCCACGAAGATGTGGCAGATGCCGGTGCCGGTCTGGATGCAGGGGACTTTCGCGTTCTCGACACAGGCACGGATGAGTCCGGCCCCGCCGCGCGGGATGAGAAGGTCCACATAGCCGACGGCGGTCATCAGGGCGTTGGCCGAGGCATGGGTGGTGTCCTCAATGAGGCAGACTGCTGTTTCAGGCAGACCGTTTGCCCGCAGACCCTGCCGCAAGGCCTGAACGATGGCGTTGGCCGAGCGCCACGCCTCTTTGCCGCAGCGGAGGATGCAGGCATTGCCGCTCTTGATGGCGAGGGCGGCAGCGTCGCTGGTGACGTTGGGGCGGCTCTCGTAGATGATGGCGATGACGCCCATCGGCACGGCGGTCTTCTCGATGACGAGGCCATTGGGACGCTCGATGTGGCTCAGCACCCGGCCCACCGGGTCAGGCAGGGCGGCAACGTCCCGGATGCCCTTGGCCATGGCCTCGATGCGTTGGGGCGTCAGGGCGAGGCGGTCCAGCATGACGTCGCTGATGCGGCCTTTGGCGGCGGCCATGTCCTCGGCGTTGGCGGCGAGGATGGCGTCCATGGACTCAGGGGCGCAGAGGGCATCAGCCATCCCGAGAAGGACAGAATCACGGGTGCCGCTGTCCGAAAGGGCAACGGCAGTCTTGGCTCCGCGGGCGGCTTCCAGAATTTCCTGTGTGGTCATGTTATGCCTCCTGTCTGTGGGCCGCAAAGCGGGTGCCTGCGGCACGGCCCTCGGCGATGTCATAGAGCAGCTCGGGGTGGGCGCCGTTCGCGATGACCATGTCAGCTCCGCTGGAGGTCACCATCCGGGCGGCCCGGAGTTTGGTGGACATTCCGCCGGTACCCAGCGCCGAGCCGGCTCCGTCGGCCAGCGCCATCACCTCGGGCGTGATGTCCTCCACCAGCGGGATGAGCTTTGCGTCCGGGTGGGTGTGGGGGTTGGCAGTGTAGAGGCCGTCGATGTCGCTCAGCAGCACCAGCAGATCAGCTTTGATGCAGCAGGTGACGATGGCGGCGAGGGTGTCATTGTCGCCGATGGAGGTGATCTCGTCGGTGGCGACGGTATCGTTCTCGTTGATGATGGGCAGTGCGCCCAGCTCCAGCAGACGGGTGAGGGTGTTCTGGATGTTCTCACGGCGGCTGGCGTGCTCGATGTCCACACCGGTGAGCAAAATCTGCGCCACCGTGTGGTCGTAGGCGCTGAACAGCCGGTCATAGGTGTACATCAGCTCACACTGACCCACGGCGGCACAAGCCTGCTTGGAGGACATATCGGTAGGGCGGGCGGAAAGCGACAGCTTGCCCACACCCATGCCGATAGCACCCGACGACACGAGGATGACCTCATGTCCGGCGTTCTTCAAATCGCTGAGCACTTTCACCAGCTCTTCGGTGTGGCGGATGTTCAGCCGTCCGGTGGAGTGGGCCAGTGTGGAGGTGCCGACTTTGACTACGATGCGCATAGATCAACCCTTTCCCATCTCTTTTGTCTTGTTGTAGGAGGCGATGACGGCGTCCATCACCGCGCCCCGCAGGCCCTTTTCTTCCAGCACCCGCACGCCCTGGATGGTGCTGCCGCCAGGGCTGCACACGGCGTCCTTGAGTGCGCCGGGATGCTGGCCGCTCTCAAGCACCAGCTTCGCACTGCCCAGGACCATCTGGGCGGCGTACTCCTGCGCCTTGGCACGGGGCAGGCCGCAGGCCACGCCGCCGTCGGCCAGCGCCTCGATGAACTGATACACCCAGGCCGGGCCGCAGCCGGACACGCAGCTGGCCGCGTCGATGAGGCCCTCCGGCACAGCATCCAGCCGCCCGGCGGGGGCCATCAGCTTCAGGAACTCGGCCTCTTCCTCGGCGGTGACGTTGGAGGTGCAGTACTGTATCATACCGGCCCCTACCGAAGCGGGCGTGTTGGGCATGATGCGGATGACGGGGTAGTCGCCGCCCGCCATCTCCTGAATGCGGGCGATGGACAGGCCCGCCGCCATGCTGCACAGCACGAAGCGGCTGGGCCGTTCGGCCAGCGTGAAGCGGAGCGGTGCCAGCAGCTCCTCCATCATCTGGGGTTTGACGGCTAAGAAGATGAGGTCGCAGCGGCCTGCCACTTCGTCGTTGATGGTGGTGTTGCAGCCCAGCTCAGCGGCCAGAGCCTCTGCCTTGGCGGCGGTGCGGTTGGCGAGCCAGACGTTCTGCGGGTCTGCCGCCTTGCATACGGCCCGGGCGATGGCTCCGCCCATGTTGCCGCAGCCTAAGAAACCGATGGTATTCAGCATAAGAAAACCTCTTTCCCAATCAAAAGAATAGGGGAGATCCCCCCTCTGTGTCTCCATTGTAAGCAGGGCCGGGGGAGAAATCAAGAGGAGAGCCGGAAAATGTCAAAGCTTTTCGGAAAGCTCCTGATAGACGCGCTGCGGCGGAGCAGGCTTTTTTGCTGTCCAAATCTTAAGAAAACATAAAAAGTTCATGAAAAAGTCGAAAAAGGTGCTTGCACCTGCACGGGCGGATGAGGTATCATAATAGATAGAAGTTGGGAAACTCCGCACAGAACGGGGCAAACGCGAAAGGATGGGCATTCTCGTGGCACAGACGACAAAACGCGCGCTGGAAGCATCGCTCAAAAAGCTGCTGCTCCGCAAGCCGCTGAATAAGATAACGATAAACGACATTACCGAGGACTGCGGTGTGAACCGCATGACCTTTTACTACCATTTCAAGGATATTTACGATTTGGTGGACTGGATCCTGGTGGAGGATGCCACAGAGGCACTGGAAGGCCATCAGGACTTTGAGACGTGGAGCGACGCCTTCCGCGATATGCTGGAAAAGGTGCAGGCCAACCGGGTGCTGGTGCTGAATGTCTACCGCTCCATCAGCCGGGAACAGGTGGAGCAGTATCTCTATAAAATGCTTGACCCTCTGCTGCGGATGTTTATAGAGCGTGAAAACATCCCGGTGCAGGAAGAGGACAAGCAGTTCATCATTGATTTTTATAAGTATGGCTTTGTGGGCATGGTGCTGGAATGGATACGCCGCGATATGAAGACCGAACCGGCCATCATGGCCGAACGGCTCAACACTATGATGCACGGTGATTTGGAGCGGGCGCTGCTGCGCTTCAGCACCGACGGCAGAGCATCAAAAACCGACGACTGATAAAAATCTGAACAGGCAGAGCAGGATGATAGAAAAACTATCACCCTGCTTTTGTTGTTTATAGAACCTTTGTTGGAAAAATGTTAAAGTATTGTCAAAACAAAGGGCTGGCAAAGACCCACACAAGGAGGCAGACTTTTATGAGTATCGCGTTGGAGTCGTTGAACCATAGGGTACAGCGTGCCGCTGTCGGAACGATGGTGGATGTGGCACTGGCTCATGTCAGCAAAGACCGTCAGAAGACGTTTGCCGAGATGGTGGACGTCGCCAAGCAGTTCTATGGCGACTCGTTCAGCGAGGAGACGTATGAGCACGCCCGCGCAGTGCTGACCGATGCGGACAGCAAGTGGTCGAAGCTCATCAACTGTGTGCTCGACCAGACCGCGCCCAACGTGGCACGCACCACGGCGCTCAACCTTGGCTATGAGGCGTTCTTCCGGGGGACAAAGACCATCCGCGAGAACCGCACAAAGTACCACTGCAATATCCCGTGGCTGATCCTGTTCGACCCCACTTCGGCTTGCAATATGCACTGCGTGGGGTGCTGGGCGGGCGAGTACGGCCACAAAAACAACCTCAGCTTTGAGGATATGGACAAAATCATCACCGAGGGCAAGGAGCTGGGGGTCTATCTCTATATGCTCACCGGCGGCGAGCCTCTGGTGCGGAAGGCGGATATTCTCCGTCTGGCAAAAAAGCACAACGACGTGCAGTTTGCGATTTATACGAACTCGACCCTCATCGATGAGCCGTTCTGTGAAGAGGTCGTAAAACTGGGCAATATCGCCTTCATGCTCTCGATCGAGGGAACTCCCTCTACCAATGATGCCCGGCGGGGCGACGGCCACTATGCCGCTGTCATGAATGCGATGGACTTGCTCAAGGCCCACGGGATCCTTTTTGGCACTTCCATCTGCTATACCAGAGACAATCTCGAAGCCGTCACCAGCGACCACTTTATGCGGATGCTCTGTGACAAGGGCGCGCACTTCGGATTCTACTTCCACTATATGCCGGTAGGCAACGAGGCTGCGCCAGAGCTGATGCCCACGCCTGCTCAGCGCAAGTACATGATCGAGCGCATCCGGTATCTCCGCTCGGAAAAGAGCGATATTCCGTTTTATCCGATGGACTTCCAGAACGATGGCGAGTTTGTGGGCGGATGCATCGCAGGCGGACGCAACTATTTTCATATCAATTCGGCGGGCGATGCAGAACCGTGCGTCTTTATCCACTATTCCAACGCCAACATCCACGACAGCAGCATCCTCGATATTCTCCGCAGCCCGCTCTTCATGGCCTACCACAACGGCCAGCCCTTCAATAAAAACCATCTGCGTCCCTGCCCGATGCTGGAAAACCCCGAGCTTCTGCGCCAGATGGTGCATGACACCGGTGCTCACAGCACCGACTTGCAGTCGCCCGAGAGCGTAGACCATCTCTGCGACAAATGCGGTGCATATGCTGCCGACTGGCAGCCTGTAGCCGACGAGATCTGGTCGCATGTCACCCTCAGGGAGAGCCGGTACGAGAATTACAAGGACTGGAGACCGGCGCATTCCACTGCTCACGCGAAATGACTTTATCGGTCTTTCAAACATAAAATTGCGCAGAAAAGCCCCCATCTTCACCGGCTGAGGCAGCCGGGAGGATGGGGGCTTTATCTTGTTATTTTATTCTTCGCCGGAATCAATAACGATTTCGGTTTCTTCATCTTCCACAGGTGCGGGAGCCGGGTCGCCGGGATCGCCGAACTCGTCGTGGTAGACGGTCATCTGGTCGAGCTGGCCGTTGCGGCGCAGGCCGTGGAAGACCAGCTTCTTGATGACGTCATAGATGACGGCGAACAGCGGCACGCCCACGATCATGCCCACGAAGCCCCACAGACCGCCGAACAGCAGGATGGAGAAGAGCACCCAGAAGCTCGAAAGGCCGGTGGTGTTGCCCAGGATCTTCGGGCCGATGACATTGCCGTCCAGCTGCTGGAGGACCAGAACGAAGAGCACGAACCAGATGGCCTTGATGGGGCTCTGGATGAGGATGAGCAGCGTTGCAGGCACGGCACCGATGAAGGGGCCGAAGAAGGGGATGACGTTGGTGACGCCGATGATGACCGACACCAGCAGTGCGCTCGGGAACTTGAAGATGATGCAGGCGAAATAGCAGAGCACACCAATGATGGCGGAGTCCATGATCTTGCCGTTGATGAAGCCGCCGAACATCTTGTCAGCGTAGAGGACTTCCTCCTGGATGAGCTGCGCCCAGTGGGGCTTGACGACGCTGTAGAGGATCATCTTGGCCTGCTTGGCGAACTTTTTGCGGCTGGCCAGCAGGTAAACAGCGACGATAAGGCCGATGAGCAGGTTCTTGAACCAGGTCACCACATTCATGACGCCGACGCCCACACCGCTCAGGATGCCTTGTATATTCTGCAGCGAGGGGAGCAGGGTGGTGCGCAGAGCGGTCAGATTGTCAGCAATGGCATCGTAGGCATTGTTGAAATAGCCCATCAGTGTCTCATTATCCAAGAAGACTTCCTGTGTGTTCACCCACCGCATGAACCGGGTGATGCTGGTCTGCGCGGTGTAGTAGAGGGAGGTGACGCTTGTGATGAGCTGCGGCACCACCATCATCACGAGGGCGTAGACCACCAGCACACCGAACAGCAGCGTCGCCGCAATGGCAAGCATATTGGCCATGCTGTGGAGCTTTTCGGGGAAGATGCGGTGCAGAAAGCCCTCAATGGTGTTGCACACCGGCTTGAGCAGATAGGCGATGACGGCACCATAGATGAAGGGCATCAGGATGCCGGTCACCTTGGAGACCGCGTCGCCGAACCCGTCGAAGCGGTAGATGAAGAAGAAGAACAGGATGCTTAGACTTATCGCACCAAAGCCCGCGAGCATTCCGTAGAGATAGGGCTTGATGTGCGGTTTTTTGTCCATCATGTGTGACTCCATTCCTGCCGCAGACGGCAGGAGCCGGTACGGCGATGTTTAGATTTTGTTGCTGCGGCGCCAGATGTGCATCTTCTCGGCCTCTTTGATAAGCTCCTCGCGGAAGTCGGGGTGTGCCACATTGATGAGGGCTTCGGCCTTCTCCCAGGTGGTCAGACCCTTGAGGTTGACACAGCCGTATTCGGTGCAGAGGTAATGCAGATTGGCGCGGGTATCGGTGATGATGCTGCCGTTTTCCAGCGTGGGACGGATGCGGCTCTCGAGCTGACCGGTCTTCTTATTAAAGAAGGTAGAAGACAGGCAGATGAAGCTCTTGCCACCCTTGGAAAGGTATGCGCCCAGCACGAAGTCCAGCTGGCCGCCTGCACCGGAAATGTGCTTGACGCCGGCGCTCTCCGCATTCACCTGGCCGAACAGGTCGATGTCCACCGCATTGTTGATGGAGATGAAGTTGTCCAGTGCGGAGATGCTGCGGATATCGTTGGTGTAATCGACGGGAGCAGACATGCACTCGGGGTTGTCGTTGAGGTAGTCGTACATCTTCTGGGTGCCGGCACCGAAGGCGTAGACCTGACGGCCCTTGTCCAGCTGCTTGTGTGCGCCGGTGATCTTGCCGGCCTTGGCGATGTCCACAAAAGCGTCAACGTACATCTCGGTGTGGACGCCCAGGTCCTTCAAATCGCTCTGGGCGATGAGGCTGCCGATGGCGTTGGGCATACCGCCGATGCCCAGCTGCAGGCAGGCACCGTTGGGGATCTGCGGCACAACGAGGTTTGCGACCTTCAAATCGACCTCGGAGGCGGGGCCGGCAGCGGCCATCTGGCCGATGGGCGGATTGTCGCCCTCCACGATGCCGGTGACCTGGGAGATATGGACACAGTTCTCCATACCGCCGAGGCAGCGGGGCATATTGGTGTTGACCTCCACGATGATCTTCTTTGCCTTCTCACAGACGGCACCCAGATGGGAAGCGCTGGGGCCGAAGTTGAAGTAGCCGTGCTCGTCCATCGGAGTCACCTGGAAGACGGCGATGTCCAGCGGGTCGGGACTCTCGCGGTAGTAGCGGGGCAGCTCCGAATAGCGGATTGGGGAGTAGAACGAGAAGCCCTGTGCGATGGCTTTGCGCTCAATGCCGCCCATGTGCCAGCTGTTCCAGGTCATGTGGGCAGCGGGGTCGTCGATCTGGAAGATCTCAGGCACCCACATCAGGATGCCGCCGCGGAAATTGACGTTTTCCAGTTCGGGCAGGCGCTTGGCAAGGGCGGCGTCCACGGCCACAGGGGTGTTGACGCACCAGCCGTAATCCACCCAGTCGCCGCTCTTGACCAGAGAAGCAGCCTGCTCGGCAGTCATCTTTTTCTGGGCATACATTTCCATGAAATCCATTATAAACCATCCTCTCCTTTAAGAACATAAAAGAATTGTAAATTTATTATTTACAATTCCACGGAACAAAATCTTAGCCGGAAATTTACCGGTTTTTCCCAGTCCGGACACTGTCTTATCACACCCCGGCGGTATCCTTGGGGTCGGCAGGGCAGAAGCCTCCGGCAGCGACACACCTGCACAGCTTAGTTATAACATTAACAAACATTATAATCAAGCCCTCTTCCGCGAAAAAATGCCACGCAGGACAATTTAACTAAATTTCTTAGGTATTTGTGGCGATTGTTTGGTATAGCAAAAACAATTTTTTTCGAAAAAGTACTTGATAAAATTTTGACGATATGGTTTACTAAGGGTGTACCAAGACGATGCGCCCCAGTGTGACGTTGATTGACTAAAAATTAACGATATTGCGATGGCGATGCGGCCTGGTACTTGAAGCAGGAACTGAAAAGTGCTATCATGGCAACACCAAATGCGCTTTTCCAAAGCGCGCAAATAAAGGAGACCATACCGATGGCAACAGCAGTTTACCCCGGGTCCTTCGACCCGGTCACGAGAGGACACCTCGACATCATCAAGCGAGCTGCAAAGATAAACGACCAGCTCATTGTGGCAGTGCTCATCAACAGCGCAAAGAACCCTCTGTTCACCGTAGAAGAACGGGTGGCGCTGCTGCGGGAGTGCTGCAAGGACATCCCGAATGTGACGGTGGAGAGCTTCGACGGCCTGACCGTGGAGTTCGCCAAGAAGCGCCACGCTTCGGTGATGGTGCGGGGCCTGCGGGCGGTGACGGATTTCGAAAACGAGATACAGCTCGCCCAGACGAACCACGCACTGATGCCCGGTATCGAGACGATGTTCCTTGCCACCAGCATCAAGTGGAGCTACCTTTCCTCCACCATCGTCAAGGAGGCTGCCCGCTACGGCAGCAACATCTCCAAGTTCGTGACGCCCAACGTAGAGAATGCCATCCACTCCAAAGTGGAGCAGCTCCGGGCGGAAGGGAAGATGTTCTGATACCTTTTATAATGCAGAAAGGCCTTTGGGCTTTTTGATAAATAGTTTTACGAAACCCCGAAACATATAAATTCAGGAGGCTATTAACATGAAGAAAATCGTTATCGCATCTGCTTGCCGTACCGCTATTGGTAAGTTTGGCGGCACCCTGGCAAACGTCCCTGCTGCAGAGCTGGGCTCCATCGTCATCAAGGAGGCTCTGGACCGTGCTAACGTGAAACCCGAGCAGGTCGATCATGTTTACATGGGCTGCGTCATCCAGGCTGGTCTGGGCCAGAACGTCGCTCGTCAGGCTTCCCTGAAGGCTGGCCTGCCCGTCGAGACTCCTGCCGTCACCGTCAACGTGGTCTGCGGCTCCGGTCTGAACTGCGTGAACATGGCTGCTCAGATGATCGAGGCCGGCGATGCTGACATCGTGGTCGCAGGCGGCATGGAGAACATGGATATGGCTCCCTTCGCACTGCAGAAGGCTCGTTACGGCTACCGCATGGGTGCTCCCATGGGCAAGAGCGAGATCGTGGATACCATGGTCAACGATGCTCTGTGGGATGCCTGCGGCTTCAACAAGCACATGGGCATGACCGCTGAGAATGTCTGCACCAATGAGACCTATCAGAAGAAGTACGGCTACAGCCCCATCACCCGCGAGATGCTGGATGATTTCGCTTACCACAGCCAGCTGAAGGCTGACAAGGCCATCAAGGACGGTGCTTTCAAGGATGAAATCGTTCCTGTTGTCATCAAGGGCAAGAAGGGCGATACCGTGTTCGATACCGATGAAGGCCCCCGTCTGAGCGCTCCTGAAGTGCTGGCAAAGCTGAAGCCCGCCTTCACCAAGGACGGCATCGTCACCGCTGCAAACTCCTCCGCTATCAACGATGGCGCAGCTGCTCTGGTCATCATGAGCGAAGAGAAGGCCAAGGAGCTGGGCGTGAAGCCTCTGGCTACCTGGGTCGCAGGTGCTCTGGCAGGCGTCGAGCCTGAGGTCATGGGTCTTGGCCCCATCGCTGCTACCAAGAAGGTCATGGCTAAGACCGGCCTGACCGTTGCTGATATGGATCTGGTCGAGGCCAACGAGGCATTCGCAGCACAGTCCATCGCAGTCGGCGAGGCTCTGGGCTTCGATAAGGACAAGCTGAACGTCAACGGCGGCGCAATCGCTCTGGGCCACCCGGTCGGCGCTTCCGGTGCTCGTATCCTCGTCACCCTGCTGTACGCTATGAAGCATCGTGGTGCTCACAAGGGTCTGGCTACCCTGTGCATCGGCGGCGGCATGGGCTGCGCAACCATCGTCGAGATGGACTGATTTCCCTTTGAAGGGTCACTCCGGATATTGATACAGCCCGGACAGTGGGCGAGACCGGAGACTTGCCCCTTGTCCGGGGGCTGTTTTGAATAAGATATAACCTGAATGGAGGTTTTCACAATGGCATTTGTAAAAACCGAGGTGCAGGGCGCAGTCGAGATCATCACCATCGACCGCCCGAAGGCACTGAACGCCCTGAACCCCGAAGTCCTGGCAGACCTGAAGGCTGCTTTTGAGGCAGTTGACCAGTCCGCCATCCGCTGCATCGTCCTGACCGGCGAAGGCGACAAGAGCTTCGTGGCAGGCGCTGACATCGGCTCCATGAGCACCATGACCAAGGCCGAGGGCGAGGCTTTCGGCAAACTGGGCAATGATGTGTTCCTGATGATCGAGAGCTTCCCCATCCCCGTCATCGCAGCCGTCAACGGCTTTGCACTGGGCGGCGGCAATGAGCTGGCTATGAGCTGCGACATCCGCATCTGCTCCGACAACGCTGTGTTTGGTCAGCCGGAAGTCGGTCTGGGCATCACCCCGGGCTTCGGCGGCACCCAGCGTCTGGCACGTCTGGTTGGCATGGGCATGGCAAAGCAGCTGGTCTACTCTGCACTGAACATCAAGGCTGACGAGGCTTATCGCATTGGCCTGGTCAACGCAGTGTATCCGCAGGCTGAGCTGATGGAGAATGTCCTGAAGCTGGCCAACAAGATCGCCAAGAATGCTCCCATCGCCGTGCGCAACTGCAAGAAGGCTATCAACGACGGCATCAGCCTCCCCATCGAGAAGGCTGTCGAAGTCGAAGAAAAGCTGTTCGGCGACTGCTTCGAGACTCATGACCAGAAGGAAGGCATGGCCTGCTTCCTGAGCCGTGAAAAACCGAAACCCAAGGCAGTGTTCACCAACAACTAAAGGGTAAGCGACAGCCTCGGGTAGGCCATGCCGCCAAGAAGGGGCCTCCGCAAAAGCTTGCGCAGCAAGATTTTGTGGGGAGAAGGAGGTACTACGGAACAGAGTGAGCAACAGCAGCAATGCTGCTGCGAACGAAGTGGAGTCAGTACCGACGCGGCCTGCTTCCTGAGCCGTGAAAAGCCGAAGCCCAAGGCAGTGTTCACGAACAACTAAACTAAACCATAACGCCTCTGCAGCGCCTCCCCGGAAAGGGGAGGCACGGAGAGGCACTACATTCAGAAGATATAATAAAGGAGAGATTTCCCATGAAGATCGGTGTTATCGGTGCTGGCACTATGGGCCAGGGCATCGCAAAGGCATTTGCTCAGGTCGAGGGCAACACGGTTGCTCTGTGTGACATCAAGCAGGAGTGGGCCGAGAATGGTCTGGCAAAGATCAAGAAGGGCTATGAAAAGCTGGTCGCTAAGGGCAAGATGACTCAGGAAAAGGCTGACGCTATCGTCGCTGCTATCACCCCGGGCCTGAAGGAAGACTTGTGCGCTGACTGCGACCTCGTCGTTGAGGCTGCTTTCGAGGATATGAAGGTCAAGCAGACCACTTTCGGCGAGCTGGATAAGATCTGCAAGCCCGAGTGCATCTTCGCTTCCAACACCTCTTCTCTGTCCATCACCGAGATCGGCAAGGGTGTCAGCCGTCCTCTGGTCGGTATGCACTTCTTCAACCCCGCAGACCGCATGAAGCTCATCGAGGTCATCGCTGGCTGCAACACTCCCGCTGAGACTGTCGAGAAGATCAAGGAGATCTCCGTTGCCATCGGCAAGCAGCCGGTCCAGGTCAACGAGGCTGCCGGCTTCGTCGTCAACCGCATCCTGATCCCGATGATCAACGAGGCTGCCTTCATCAAGATGGAGGGCGTTTCCAACATCGCCGGCATCGACACCGCTATGAAGCTGGGTGCCAACCACCCGATGGGTCCCCTGGAGCTGGGCGACTTCATCGGCCTGGACATCTGCCTCGCCATTATGGACGTCCTGTACAAGGAGACCGGCGACAGCAAGTATCGTGCATGCCCGCTCATCCGTAAGATGGTCCGCGGCGGCAACCTGGGCTGCAAGTCTGGCAAGGGCTTCTACGTTTACAACGCAGACCGCACCAAGACCCCTGTCGACGAGCTGTAAATTAGTTTGAAATTTCTCTCGGTCGTCCCGAAGAAAACGGCCGGGAGGAATTTGTTTGCACAGGACATGAGTGTAGCTGCCCTGTGCTGAAAGAAAAACATCCGTTAGGAGGATATAGCGATGGATTTTACTCTGTCCAAGCAGCAGCAGATGGTGCAGAAGATGTACCGCGAGTTTGCTGAAAACGAAGTCAAGCCTCTGGCAAAGAAAGTCGATGCCGAAGAGTATTTCCCCAAGGAGACCGTCGAGAAGATGGGCAAGCTGGGTATGATGGGCATTTACTTCCCCACCTCCGTTGGCGGTGCAGGCGGCGACGTCCTGTCCTACGTCATGGCTGTTGAGGAGCTGAGCAAGGTCTGCGGCACCACTGGTGTTATCGTTTCCGCACACACCAGCCTGTGCGCAGCACCTATTTATGAGAACGGCACTCCCGAGCAGAAGGAAAAGTATCTGCCCAAGCTGTGCAGCGGCGAGTGGCTGGGTGCTTTCGGTCTGACCGAGCCGGGCGCTGGTACTGACGCTCAGGGCCAGCAGACCACTGCTGTGGAAGATGGCGATTACTGGGTGCTGAACGGCTCCAAGATCTTCATCACCAACGCAGGCTACGCTGACGTGTTCATCGTCATCGCTGTTACCGATAAGGTCCTCGACAAGAAGGGCCGTCCCACCAAGCTGTGCTCCGCCTTCATCGTGGAGCGTACCGACCCGGGCTTCTCCGTCGGTAAGGCTGAGGATAAGATGGGCATCCGTGGTTCTTCTACCTGCGAGCTGATCTTTGAGGACTGCCGCATCCCGAAGGACCGTATGCTGGGCGTGCGCGGCAAGGGCTTCCAGCTGGCTATGGCTACTCTGGACGGCGGCCGTATCGGTATCGCTTCCCAGGCTCTGGGCATCGCCGAGGGCGCTCTGCAGGAGACCGTCGCTTACGTCAAGGAGCGTAAGCAGTTCGGCCGCAGCATCTCCGCTTTCCAGAACACCCAGTTCGAGCTGGCCGAGATGAAGGCCCGTATCGAGGCTGCAAAGTATCTGGTCTACGCTGCCGCTCTGAAGAAGCAGGAAGCTATGAATGGTGCAAAGGTCCGCTACAGCGTCGAGGCTGCTCAGGCTAAGCTCATCGCAGCCCGCACCGCAAGCGATGTGACCCGCCGCTGCCTGCAGCTGTTCGGTGGCTACGGCTACACCCGTGACTACCCCATCGAGCGCATGATGCGTGATGCCAAGATCACTGAGATCTACGAGGGCACCAGCGAAGTGCAGATGATGGTCATTTCCGGCGCGCTGCTGAAGTAAGGGAGGCAAGATTTACAATGAAAGCAATCGTTTGTGTAAAGCAGGTTCCTGATACCTCCGGTAAGGTGGCTGTCAAGGCGGATGGTACTCTGGACCGTGCCTCTATGGCAACCATCACCAACCCCGATGACCTGAACGCTCTGGAGGCCGCTCTGAAGCTGAAGGACGAGACCGGCTGCGAAGTCGTCGTCGTCACCATGGGTCCCCCGCCGGCCGAGGGCATGCTCCGTGAGCTGCTGGCCCGCGGTGCTGATAAGGCTGTTCTGGTCTCTGGCCGTGAGTTCGGTGGTTCTGATACCTTCGCGACCAGCCAGATCCTCGCTGCTGCTGTCAATAAGATCGGTGTTGGCCCCGAGGACGTCGTGTTCTGCGGCCGTCAGGCAATCGACGGTGATACCGCACAGGTCGGTCCTCAGATCGCTGAGAAGCTGCACCTGCCTCAGGTGACCTATGTTGCTGACATCCAGAAGGATGGCAACAGCCTCACGGTCAAGCGTATGCTGGAAGACGGCTACATGATGGTCAAGGTGCAGACTCCCTGCCTGCTGACCTGCATCAAGGAGCTGAATCAGCCCCGCTACATGAGCGTCAACGGCATCTTCACCTGCTACGACAAGCCGATGGAAGTGTTCGATTACAACGCTCTGAAGGACGATCCGCTGATCGAGGTCGATACCATCGGTCTGAAGGGTTCTCCGACGAACGTCTTCAAGTCCTTCACTCCTCCGCAGAAGGGCGCAGGCACTATGCTGACTGGCGACGATACCGCTGCACAGCTGGCTGGTATCCTGGCCAAGAAGCACCTGATCTGATGAAAGGAGCATAGGATTACAATGGCTGATTTTAACGAATACAAGGGCGTCTGGGTCTTCTGCGAGCAGCGCCAGGGCGCACTGATGTCCACTGATTTTGAGCTGGTCAGCGAGGCCCGCAAGCTGGCTGATGAGCTGGGCTGCGAAGTCACCGGCCTGCTGCTGGGCGACAACGTCGAAGGCATTGCAAAAGAGCTGGGCGGCTATGGTGCCGATAAGGTCATGGTCTGCGACAGCCCGCTGCTGAAGGATTACACCACTGACGCATACGCCAAGGTCGTCTGCGACATGGTCAACGAGTACAAGCCTGAGGTCCTGCTGATCGGTGCTACCAACATCGGCCGCGACCTTGGCCCCCGCTGCGCAGCTCGTCTGCACACCGGTCTGACCGCTGATGCTACTCATCTGGACATCGACACTGCAAAGTATGTCGAGTTCCTGAAGGAGAGCTCTACCATCGACCTGTCCAAGCAGAAGTTCGATTACGAGGACCGCAACCTGAAGATGACCCGTCCTGCTTTTGGCGGCCATCTGATGGCTACCATCATCTGCCCCCGTTTCCGTCCTCAGATGTCTACCGTCCGTCCCGGCGTCATGAAGAAGGCTCCCTTCGATCAGGCCAAGGCCGATGCCTGCCAGATCGTGAAGCCCGCATTCAGCCTGACCGCTGACGACATCAAGACTGAGGTCCTGAGCGTTGAGAAGGCAGCTGAGAAGCTGGTCGACCTCATCGGTGCAGACGTCATCGTCTCTGTTGGCCGTGGCATCAGCAAGGACGTCAACAAGGGTATCGAGCTGGCTGAGCAGCTGGCTGCAGCTCTGGGCGGCGGCGTTGTCGGCGCATCCCGTGCTGTCACCGATGCCGGCTGGATGACCGCTGATCATCAGGTCGGTCAGACCGGTAAGACCGTCCATCCCAAGATTTATGTGGCTCTGGGCATCTCCGGCGCTATCCAGCACACCGCAGGTATGCAGGATTCTGAGTGCATCATTGCCGTCAACAAGAATGAGGCCGCCCCCATCTTCGGTGTGGCTGACTACGGCATCGTGGGCGACCTGTTCAAGGTCGTTCCCGAACTCATCAAGCAGGTCGAGGCAGCAAAGGCTGCTCAGTGATCAGCTGAGAAATAAGGTCCGGGAGGGCAGCTCGAGAGAGCTGCCCTCTTTTTGCATTTTACTTTTATAAATAAGAAAGAAAACTCTATGATTTTCCCATTGACAGGAAAGAAGAAATATGGTATATTCTATCCAGAGAGATGAAGGTGCTCAGGCACTGGAAAATCACTTGAATGTAATTGACTCAAAAAAGAGTTTGCGAATAGAATATTTAGCAAAGCAGTTGAAAAGCTGTGACGCAAAGCTAAAGGGCCTGTAAAATGGTAGCCAGTTGCATTTTTAAGGAATTACCTTTACTTTGTCTTTGAGTATCGTGATTCCTTTTTTTAGTCGCCGGAACAGTTCATGTGATGATGTCTCTCGAAACCCCACAGATGAGCAGGAAACATCTGTGGGGTTTTTATTTTTGCCTACGGTGTCGGGATGCCTTACACAAAGAATCCAAGAGGCTGAAGCGGATTTGAGTCAGCGCGAAAAAACCTGAAAAAACTTGCAAAAAAGTGTTGACATCCGGGCCGGTGTATGGTATTATACTTGAGCGCCAAGCGC
>ENA-UPWP01000735-UPWP01000735.1-human-gut-metagenome-genome-assembly--contig:-NODE-735-length-24424-cov-109.572103_pt1 | contig 24424 bp, 18 predicted proteins | sample MGYA00250052_ERZ773380 | MGnify/ENA primary metagenome ERZ773380 (study PRJEB29103, sample SAMN06112063) | human gut metagenome | biome: human gut; feature: ankylosing spondylitis patient; material... | reverse complement strand
ACTTCGATCTGGGGGTAGCTTGCCATGAAGCTCTTGAGGATCTGGGGCAGCAGGCCGGCGCAGACCGAGTTGAATGCCCCCAGCTTCACCTTGCCCTTTTCCAGGCCGTTGAGGCGGGCAATGCTCTGCTGCAGGGCCTCGTCGCTGTTGAGCACCGCCCGGATGGACGGGTAGAGCGAAGCGCCATAGCTGGTCATGGTCACGCCGTTTTTGCCGCGATTGAATAAGGTAAAGCCAAGCTCAGCCTCCATCACCGCGATGGCATGGCTGATGGCAGAGGGGGTCAGATGCAGCTGCTGGGCCGCTTTGTTAAAGCTGCCCTGACGCGCGACTGCATCGAAAATTTCGTAAGAAAACAGCGTCATGTCCCTAGCCTCCTTCCGTTTTCAGTTCGGAGACGCCCGTTCTTCTGTGAATCTTTTTCACCTTGAGGATGTCTTGCATCAATTTTCTTTTTGAGTGTACTATCCCATCTCCGCTTTGTCAAGCATCCAAACCTTAATTTTGGACGTTGAGCCAAATTTCTGCTTTTGAAACGCCATTTATAAGGTATATTGCGCCCTTTTCCGTTCCAGTATTTTCCTGTTTTGAACAAAAAGACCGTCAGCCCTCCATCCCGGAAAGCCGTCGGTCTTCTGCGTTCTACAGATGTTTTTACTCGAGCACCAGCAGCAGGCTCATCTTGAAGCGGCCCTGCGCCGTGACGCCGTGGAGACCGTTCTTGTCGAGACGGAAGCTCTCGCCTGCGTTCAGCTCATAATTCTTCTGGATCTTCTTCATTTTTGTACCTCTGACCTCTAAATTTTTTGAAAAAATCACAGGTACAAGCCCCCAAAACCGTATAAAACAAAAAAGACGACAAACCGTTCGTTTCAGCGATTTGTCGTCCTTTTGGTGCGCTCGAGGGAACTCGAATCCCTGGCCCTCTGATTAAAAGAGCCCACCGGGCAGAACACTCTGATTTTAGAAGTTTCGAGTTTGCGTCATTTTTATGCAAAGCATCGTGACTTTTCACTGTGTAATTTCTGCACCCCTTGCCGTATTTTGCAAGTCAGAGTGCCCATTGCATCCCTTGAAACCGTGCAAAAACAGTGCAGAAACCGTGCACTTACTCTTGGACAAATAAAAAATGATGATTTTTGATCCATGACTTGGTGGCGATTTGAGTGACCACAGAGGTAAATTTGATACACGGAAAGAAGAATGCCCACTCGTCTGAGGAGTTCTCAGGGGAGTGGGCATTTTCACACAAGTGGTTAATATAATTTCGATTATGATAATTCAAATTATATTAAGACGTTCCATGGGCTGTAACAGCTTCACCGCTTGGTTTTCAAAAACCACCTGTTGATAGCGGTGTTACTTCTTCACAAATTGGTATACGCCATATTCTGGTGACGTCACCAATCCATGCTTGATAAGATTCTTGATGATAGAGGATGCACGCGATTTCTGAACGCCATATAGCTGTGCAACGTTTATGCTGCGGAACTGATATTGATACCGATATCTCTTGAAAAGTTCAAGCGTCCGTTCTTTTGTACTTGCAGTCAGCCTGGTATTATCCAGCCTTTTGCAAAGTTCACTCACTTCGGCATCCGTACTCATTCCGTGGAGCACTGTAGAAGTTTCCGCACTTTCCGCAGAGGTTTCCGCACTTTCCGCACCACTTGCCACACTTTCCATACTGACCTGTGCCGGAGTCGCTACACTTCTATTCGGCAGTGTGACGATAAAGAAATCTGAATCCGAGTAGAATGTCGGCTTCTGGGCTACTTCCACATAAGAGTTCAGGATGCGGTCAATGCCGCTGCCACGGCGCTCCATAAAGCCAAGCCGTGAGAACACATCCGAGATCACCTGATTGCGCCGCATAGACGGAATGTGCCGGATATCCATATCCTGCACCCTGCGGCCATTCATCATGCCGCCCGGTGAAGTGATCTCCAGTCGGTCATCGAACACTTCCACATGAATCTCCGAACCAAGAATCTGATAATTCCGATGAATCAGCGCATTGACCAGCACCTCACGAACGGCTTTATACGGGTAGTCACTGCGTTCTTCACGGGTCATACCACGGATGCTCCACGGATTTTTGCTGTTGTTGCGGACAAAATCTTCCGCATTTTGCAGCAGCGTGATCAGACTTGCACCCTGAAATTCCTTATCATCCAGAGCATCTTCTTCAATGCTGCCCTTGTAGTTGCCTTTCCAGCGAGTGCAGAAAATACGGGATTGTTTCAGAACGCCCTGATCGCAGAGCAACAGGCCGCCATTTGTAATCTGGCCATCATCGGTTACCAATCCTGCGGATGGCAAGTCTTTTTCGAGGTCGAAATCCTCTTTTTTCAGATTCTTAAACGTCGCGGCCAGCAGTGTAAAACTGACATCACCCACTCGATAAGAACTGGGCAGGGCATCAAAGGTCTGGTTCATACCTTGTAGGATCAGCTCGTTCAGTTCCCGTGAAGTCGCTTCTTCGGACTGGTCTCCATGCCGCACATAGGCCGTATGGGAACCGTCAAAGGCATAATAATATGGATACGCCGGACCGTCTTGTACTTCCAGATCAACGCAGGACTTGCCCTCTATTTCGACCTCCCGCACTCGATAGCGCGGTGTAGGGTCAATGCGGACCTTGATAAGTTCCGTCAATCTGCTCACCACAGCCTGCGGATTTTCCAATCCTGCGACCTCGCGTGGCTCATTCTTTACGCCAAAAATCAGGTGTCCGCCCTCGGTATTGGCAAATGCCGACACGGATTTCAGCCAGCTGCGCGGCTTTTTCTCTTCAAGGCATTCCTTGTAATCCACATGGGAGGCTTCAATGTAATGGTCGAGGGGGAAAGGCATGGTATCACCTGCTCGCTTCTTAATCTTTAGCGTTTGTAAATTCATTATACCTTATTTGAAGGCCAAATTCAAAACTTTTTATCTGTTTAGTACCTGCTGAGCTTTTTCTGCCTGGGTAACGATTGATTTTCCGACCTGATTAGAGTATCATTAAAATGAGTTATTGTATCTTGTCGTTGAAAGTTAATTTTCGCTTTAGTCAGTCGATTGCGGGGAATCTTCTATGAAAATTCTGGATAATATCAACCATACTGTTCGGGAAGATTTACAGGATACTATGCAGAAAGGGAGCCGCGTGTCCATTGCTGCGGCCTGTTTTTCCATTTATGCGTATCAGGAATTAAAGAAACAGTTGGAAGAAATCGCGGAACTTCGCTTTATTTTTACTTCACCGACCTTTGTGCAGGAAAACACGCCAAAAGAGCGGCGAGAGTTCTATATTCCGAAATTGACCCGCGAAAAGAGCCTTTACGGCACAGAATTTGAGGTTCGCTTGCGGAATGAACTCACTCAAAAAGCACTGGCGAAAGAATGTGCCGACTGGGTGCGACGGAAAGTAAAATTTCGTTCCAACGTCAGTGGAGAGCAAATGCCCGGTTTCATGACGGTTGGTGAAAGTTCCTATATGCCAATCAGTGGGTTTACAACGGTCGACCTTGGTTGTGAACGCGGAAACAACGCATACTACCCTGTTCAGCGAACCGAAGCCTTTGAAAACGGCCGTTACTTTTTGTCGCTGTTCGATGAAATCTGGAATGATTCTTCCCGACTTCAGGATGTTACAGACATTGTATTGCAAAGCATCAGCACAGCTTATCGAGAAAACAGCCCGGACTTTATCTATTTCTTCACCCTCTACAATATTTTCAGTGAATTTTTGGAGGATGTGTCAGAAGATAATCTCCCAAATGAAGCTACAGGCTTCAAGCAGAGTAAAATCTGGAATATGCTCTATGACTTTCAGCGAGATGCAGCGTTGGCTATTATCCACAAGCTGGAACAGTATAACGGCTGCATTCTTGCAGACAGCGTAGGCCTTGGCAAGACGTTCACTGCACTGGCTGTAATCAAATACTATGAAAATCGCAACAAATCCGTTTTGGTACTCTGTCCCAAAAAGTTGGCCGCAAACTGGAACATCTATAAAGGCAACTACGTCAACAATCCACTGGTAGAAGACCGTTTCCGTTACGATGTGTTGTACCATACAGATTTGAGCCGTTCCGGCGGAACCTCTAACGGTATTGACCTTGCTGCACTTAACTGGGGGAACTTTGACCTTGTTGTGATTGACGAAAGCCACAATTTCCGCAATGGCAGTAATACCTCTACTGATGAGAAAGAAAACCGCTACACAAAATTGATGAATCGCGTGATTCGTTCTGGGGTGCGCACCAAGGTGCTGATGCTTTCGGCAACACCCGTAAATAATCGTTTTGTGGATTTGAAAAACCAACTTGCGCTCGCCTATGAGGGAGATGCCGGAAAAATCAATGAAAAGCTGAATACTTCGTCTCCGATTGATGAAATTTTCCGGCAGGCGCAAAAGGCTTTCAATTCATGGAGCAAGCTTCCTGTCACAGAGCGTACCACAAATGCGCTGCTTGCGGCACTGGACTTCGATTTCTTTGAGGTGCTGGACAGTGTGACGATTGCACGTTCTCGCCGACATGTCGAAAAATACTATAATATTTCTGATGTTGGTACTTTCCCGGAACGGTTGAAGCCGATCTCTGTGCAGCCGTGCCTGACAAGTCTTGATAATGCAATCAACTATCAGCAGATTTATAATGTACTGGATTCGCTGACGCTGCACATTTACACACCAACCAGCTTTATTCTGTCCTCTCGGATTTCCAAATACATCGACCCCAGCCAGCATGGAAAGGGACTGACGCAGGCAGGCCGTGAAGAGGGAATCCGCCGTCTGATGAGCATTAACCTGCTCAAACGGCTGGAAAGTTCTGTTTATGCGTTTCGGCTGACGATTGACCGAATCAGTAAACTGATTGAAGATACCATGCAATCGGTACGTTCATATCAAAATGGCAGCCGTGTGCTGGAGCTGAACGACATTTCCGATGCAACCGATTGGGACGATGATGACCAGAACAACGACATTTTTACAGTTGGCCGCAAAGTAAAGATTGATCTTGCGGATATGGATCATGTTTCGTGGCTGCATGATCTGGAAAAGGATGCTGAAAATCTGGAGCTTCTTTCCCTGATGGTGCAGGATATCACCCCTGCATACGATGCCAAGCTGCAAGAACTGCTGCGCCTGATTGACGAAAAGCAAAGGCATCCCATCAATCCCGGCAACCGGAAAATCATTATTTTTACTGCGTTTTCAGATACTGCTGACTATCTGTATCAGAATATTTCCGGCTATGTAAAGCAAAAGTTTGGGCTGAATACTGCCGAAATCACCGGCAGCGTGGATGGTAAAACAACCATTCCCAAACTCAGTGGTGATCTGAATACAGTTCTCACCTGCTTTTCGCCCATTTCTAAGCGGCGGGACAGCCTGCCGAACGTGAATCAGGCGGATATTGATTTGTTGATTGCCACCGACTGCATTTCCGAAGGTCAGAACTTGCAGGACTGTGATTATCTGATCAACTATGATATTCACTGGAATCCTGTGCGCATTATCCAGCGTTTTGGCCGCATTGACCGCATCGGAAGCCAGAATCGCTGCATCCAGTTGGTCAACTTCTGGCCGGATGTGGATTTGGATGAGTACATCAACCTGAAAGGCCGCGTGGAAACCCGAATGAAGCTGACGGTCATGACTTCCACAGGGGATGATAACCTCATCAGCCCGGAAGAAAAAGGCGATTTGGAATATCGTAGTGCACAGCTCAAACGGCTGAAAAACGAGGTGGTCGATCTGGAAGAAATGTCGGGCGGCATTTCCATCATGGACTTGGGATTGAACGAGTTCCGGCTGGACTTGCTGGACTATATGAAAAAACACGATGATGTGGAGCATACGCCGCTTGGGATGCACGCAATTGTTGCATCTACGCCCGATGCACCTCCGGGTGTAATCTTTGTTCTGAAAAACATCAACAATGAGATCAACGTGGATCAGCAAAACCGTCTGCATCCATTCTACATGGTTTATATTGGGCAGGATGGCTCGACTGTCTGCGATTATCTTTCTCCGAAAGAGCTGCTGGATCGTCTACGGCTGCTCTGCAAAGGCAAAACCGAACCCGACCAGAGCCTTTGCCAACAGTTCAATCAGGCCACGGACGATGGAAAGAATATGTCTGCCTATTCTGAATTGCTGAGCGAGGTCATCAATTCCATTCTGGATGCAAAGGAAGAGAGCGACATTGACAGTCTGTTCAAGATGGGTGGTACGACGGCCCTGCTTTCTTCGATTTCCGGGCTGGATGACTTTGAACTAATTTGCTTCCTTGTGGTACAATAAGAGGTGAGATCAATGCTGGGCTTTCCACCCTCCACGGAGTTTAACAAACGGATTCCGAAGCAGAAGTTCTATGAAAACGCTGCCGTTCCAGCGGCAGTCAAGCGATTGTTTGCAGACCAGATGCGCTGTATCTACTGGCGCAACAAGCTGGCAGTGTCCACCTTGAATCTCACTGCCGGAGAGCGGGTGACAGAGATCGAGATTTTCGAGCTGTGTCTGACCGGACCAAAACTGGATGAAGCTGTTCTGCGCCAAATCGACAGTGAAATCCCCTATCACATTCTGTTTGTTCTTTCTTATGAGAATAAGGTGCAGGCTTGGATCGGCTGTAAAGATACATCTGCGAACAGCAGTATCAAGGTAAGCTGTTATCTGCATACAGACTGGATGCCAGAAACAGAATTGTCCCTTACGATAAGCGGCCTGAGCTTAGATGCAGTTTACGATGGACTGGTGCGGCAGATTGCCCGATTGCAGGGTGAGGGCTGGAATGCCGCATACAGCATTGCGGAGAACATCCAGCGCTCTGCGGAACGTGAAAAACTGCAAAAGCAGATTGCGGCGTTGGAGAATAAGATTCGGAAAGAAAAACAGTTCAATCGTCAGGTAGAGATGAACGCAGAACTGAAACAATTAAAAAAGAATCTGGAGGATACATGTAATGGCTGATTATACATTTTTGCAAAATAGCGATATGCAGGAAGCCCTGCAAAAGATGCTTTCACAGAGAACGCTTCCTGATTCTCTTACACATTTTCAAACGCCTTCTATGCCTAAAATCGAACCAATTCCAATCCAGGAGCATTTTGAAAAAACAGAAGAATATCAAAAGAGAAGTTTAGAGGTTCTCAAGTCAATTGAAGAAAACACAGCAAATTTATCTTCTATCGTTGATTTGATAAACCATTCTAATGAAAATCAGGATCAAATCATCGAGATATTTACTGACATTCTCTCTATCGCAAAAGCCAAGAACAAGGAAGAAGCAGATGGCCTGTTCAAAAATGTTTCCGAAAAAATCACAAGCACAACTGATACAGTAGATGCCATAATAAAACTTACGGGGTGGGCGACAACGGTATATAAAATTGTTGTTCCATTGCTTCAAAGCGGCGTATAAGCACAATTTTAATGAGGTGTTTTATGAGCGATTTTTCTTCAGTTTATACCGCTATTGAGATAGCAGATATGCGGTCAACTATTGATGATATTCAGAAAATTTTGCAAACAATTCCATTCGATGAAGATGTTGCTCGCCAAAAGGTTTATGAAATAAACGCAAAGCATCCGGATAATAAAATGATTTGGAACTTGTTTCATGCAAACATTCCTTCTGGGATTTCGATTCAACAAGCATCAAAAGAAAATCTATACCAAGATTTGCAGTGGAAAGAATTTTATCTTGAAGCGAAAATTCTTGGAAAGTCCGTTGATGAAATGCGAAAGGAATGGCAAAACAGATGAAGCAAGAATATCTATTCGTTGAAGATACCCACAAAGCAGAAGTTGAAGCTTACAAGCCGGAAAATGTTCGCTGTTCAATTCAAAACATAGAAGATTCCTCTTGTTGGATTGCTGTCTATGAGGCTTCTGGCGAAAATCTACCAAGTGCAAAAATATTATCAAAAACAAATGACTATATTATGTCAAAATTCAATCCGACAATTTTGACAAATGAAAGTGCCGCATATTTTAACAAATCTCTTTATCCGTACTTTAATGAGTTTGAAAGAAAATTGCGGAAACTTTTATACTTAAAAAGTGCTTTGCAACATGATGCTACCGCTTCTCAAAATATCAAGGAATTAGAGAGCAAGGATCTTGGCTCGATTTTTGAACTGCTTTTCACAGACACTCAATTTATAAAAGATGTCAAAAAGAGCATCAATGAAAAATCATGGCAATTTACAAGAGATGAAATTATAAACACCATCAATCAGCTTTCCGAAAACACTTTATGGGACTCTCTGATAGGCCATGAAACCATTTCTGTTCTGCGAAGCGACTTTATTCGGGTGAAAAATTATCGAAACGATGTTATGCACGCACATAATATGGATGCGGCTTCTTATACTTCAGCACTAGGTGTAATCAAAAAGATAAATGACCAGTTGGATGACGAGTTAAACAAACTTGTTAAATCCCCAGAAAAAGAAGAAGCGAATGATACACAGTCTTTTAACTCCACTCTAAACCAAGCTCTTAAAGACCACGAAACGGCTACGGCAATATCCGTCAATGTGCCAAATTCTTCGTACGAGAAGTTCCTTCACGATATTGTGTTGCAATCTGAAATTCCACCTGCTGTTCGAAATTTGCAAGTTTTACTTGCCCAAGAAGCAGTATCGTCCAAATATTCTGAATTGGCAAAGACTATTGAAGAAGCCTCACAAAAAATGCCAGCCTACGTAAAATTGGCACAAACGTTAAGTTCTCCCGAAATCAAGGAGCGATATCAAAATATCCTCCGTATTCTTGAAGCTCAGCAAGACGAACATTCAAAGCCCCAAGATAATTTAGAGAAAAATATTGGTGAAACTCCTCCCATAGAAGAAAGTGAGAATCCGAATGAACAAGCTGAAAATGCAGACCCCCAACCTGACAGCCCAGAACATTGATAAAATTGCCGCGCTCTTCCCCAACTGCATCACGGAAATGCTGGATGAGGAAAAGAGTACCCCCGACCACAAGGTTTACAAGCACGGTATCAACTTTGAACTGCTGAAGCAGATGCTCTCGCCGGACGTTGTAGACGGAGATGAAGCATACGAATTTACATGGGTGGGCAAAAAGGCATCCATTGTAGAAGCCAACAAGCCCATCCGCAAGACCCTGCGCCCCTGCCCGGAAGAAAGCAAGAACTGGGATGATACCGAGAATCTCTATATTGAGGGCGACAATCTGGAAGTGCTCAAGCTGTTACAGGAGAGTTATCTGGGCAAGGTCAAAATGATTTACATTGACCCTCCGTATAATACGGGCAACGATTTTATCTATGCAGACGATTTCATGCGTTCGCAGGATGAAGAAAACCGTCAGATGGGGATGTATGACGAGGACGAGAATCGGCTGTTCAAGAACAATGACAGCAATGGACGTTTTCACTCTGACTGGTGCAGCATGATGTATTCCCGGCTGATGCTGGCACGGAATCTTTTAACCGATGATGGACTGATTTTAATTTCATTGGACGATGGTGAAATTGGAAATCTGCGAAAAATTTGCGATGAAATTTTTGGTGAATCGAACTTCGTAACACAATTTGTTTGGAAAAGTCGTCAAAATAAGGACAATAGAAACTTAAATGGTGTTTCCGTTGATCACGAATATATTTTGGCTTATTCAAAACTTTCTGGGGTGAGAATATTTAAAGGAGAAGAGCGCAGTGGTGAAGGATATTCTAACCCAGATAATGACCCGAATGGTGCTTGGGCAAGCGCAAACATGGCAGGAATTGCAACGGAATCACAACGTCCAAATTTGCATTATGATTTGATAAATCCTGCAACAGGAATTAACTATGGTCGCCCCAAAATGGGTTGGCGGTATGACCGTAAAACTATGGCAAAGTTGATTGCTGAAAATAAAATCCTATGGCCTGATAGCCCTTCTGGTCGTCCAAGAAAGAAAACATACCTAAATGAACTTTCTGGCAATCTTCCCGGCTTTTCTTCTGTTGTAGGGGAAAACTTATTTACTCGCTCGGGAACGGTTGAAATCGACTCGCTGTTTGAACAACGCATCTTTAATTTTCCCAAGCCTAGTGAACTTATAAAATGTTTTGTCTCACAAATAACTGCCCCCTCAGATATTATACTTGATTTTTTCTCTGGTTCTGCTACGTCTGCTCACGCAGTTATGCGCTTAAACGCGGAAGACAGTGGCCACCGTAAGTTTATTATGGTGCAGTTGCCTGAGCCTTGCGATGAAAAGAGCGAAGCCTACAAAGCAGGCTATAAGACTATTTGTGATATTGGCAAAGAGCGTATCCGTAGAGCAGGAGATAAACTTTACGAAACATTGAAGACAGGCGGAAAGGATTTCCAGCACATTGCAAAAAACATCAATATTGCATCTAGAAAAACATTCGCATCAGATGATGGACAGACTTCCTTTGAAGTTCCGATGATTCCTGCTCGTTTGGGCAAAGCAGATGAAACTGCTGAAAATCAAAAACTAGCGGATAGTTTGGACATTGGCTTCCGTGTTTTCAAGCTGGACGATACCAATATGAAGGACGTCTACTATTCTGCCGAAGAATACTCCCAGACCAACCTTGAAGATTTGGAAAGCAACATCAAGGAGGACCGCACCGACCTTGATTTGCTGTTTGGCTGTCTGCTGGATTGGGGTCTGCCGCTGTCCATGCCGTATCGGTCTGAGAAAATCGGCAACTGCACTGTCCACACCTACGCACCCGGTGATGCTGCGCTGAATGTTCCCGATGCCCTGGTTGCCTGCTTTGATAATAATGTGCCGGAAAATGTTATCAAGGAAATCGCCAAGCGCAAGCCGCGCCGTGCAGTGTTCCGGGATTCTTCCTTTGCCAGCAGCCCGGAAAAGATCAACGTGTTTGAAATTTTCAAGCTGTATGCACAGGATACCGATGTCAAGGTGATTTGAAGGAGAGCAGCAGATGAAACTTCAATTCAAACACCAGAAATTTCAGGCAGATGCCGCAAAAGCCGTGGTGGACGTCTTTGCGGGTCAGCCCTACCTGACCACAAATTACCGCATCGACAACGGCAGCGGCATTTACCAGACTGATATGGAAACAAGCTTCACAGGCTGGCGCAATGAACATATTGTACCAGAGCTGAACGACAGTATTATTCTGGAACACCTGCAAAAAATCCAGCGCACCAACCAGATTGAGCCATCCAAGCAGTTGGAGGGACACTATAACCTTACCATTGAGATGGAAACAGGTGTCGGCAAAACCTACACCTATATCAAGACCATGTATGAGCTGAACAAGCATTACGGCTGGAGTAAGTTTATCGTGGTCGTGCCCAGTGTTGCCATCCGTGAGGGTGTGTATAAATCGTTTGAGGTCACACAGGATCACTTTGCAGAAGAGTACGGCAAGAAGATCCGCTTCTTTATCTACAACTCCGCACAGTTGACGGAAATTGACCGCTTTGCCTCGGATAGTTCCATCAATGTCATGATCATCAATTCGCAGGCGTTCAATGCCAAAGGCAAAGATGCCCGCCGTATTTATATGAAGCTGGACGAGTTCCGTTCCCGTCGGCCCATTGACATTATTGCAAAGACGAACCCGATCCTGATTATTGATGAGCCGCAGTCGGTAGAGGGCAAGCAGACCAAAGAGCGGATGAAAGAGTTCAACCCGATGATCACCCTGCGCTACTCGGCTACCCACCGTGCAGACAGCATCTACAACATGGTCTACCGGCTGGATGCAATGGAAGCCTATAATAAGCGTCTGGTCAAGAAAATCGTGGTTAAGGGCATTACGGAATCTGGCAGTACCGCTACGGATGGGTTTGTCTATCTGGAAAGCATCAATCTTTCCAAGGCAGACCCTACGGCAACGATCCAGTTCGACTGCAAGGGAAAATCCGGCCTGCGCAAGGTAACGCGCACCGTTGGGCTGAAATTCAACCTCTATGACTATTCCGGCAATCTGGACGAATACAAGGATGGCTATGTGGTGAAAGCGATTGATGGCCGGGACAACCACATTGAATTTCTGAATGGTGTCCGATTGTTTGCCGGAGATGTGGTCGGCAAGGTGGACGAGGACCAGCTGCGCCGCATTCAGATTCGGGAAACGATCCTTTCGCATCTTGAGCGGGAACGTCAGCTGTTCCACAAGGGTATTAAAGTGCTGAGTCTGTTCTTTATTGACGAGGTGGACAAGTACAAGTGCTATGATGCTGCAGGCCAGCCCTATAACGGCATTTATGCAGAGATGTTTGAGCAGGCGTACGAGGATATTGTCGGCCAGATGCAGCTTTCGCTGGGCGAGGATGACTACATCCGCTACCTGAAAGCAATCCCTGCGCACGATACCCATGCGGGTTATTTTTCGGTGGATAAGAAAGGCCATTTTGTCAATCAGGTTGCAGGCGATGACAAGCGGGAGAAAACCTCCAATGACATCAGTGCCTATGACCTGATTATGAAAAACAAGGAGCTTCTTCTTGACCGGGACCCCAAGCGTTCCCCCGTGCGCTTTATCTTCTCGCACTCTGCCCTCCGGGAAGGATGGGATAACCCGAACGTGTTCCAGATCTGCACCCTGAAACAGAGCAGCAGTGAAGTCCGCAAACGGCAGGAGGTTGGCCGCGGCCTGCGTCTGTGCGTCAACCAGAACGGTGAACGTATGGATGCGAATGTTCTGGGCAACGATGTGCATAACATCAACATTCTGACTGTCATTGCCAGCGAAAGTTATGACAGCTTCGCCAAAGGCTTGCAAAGCGAACTGGCCGAAGCAGTTGCGAACCGTCCCAGAAAGGTGGATGCTACCTTGTTTGTTGGCAAGGTTCTTACGGACGCAAACGGCAACGAACAGATCGTGGATACTGACACCGCCGCTGCCATCTACTTTGATCTGGTACAGAATGGCTATGTGGACCGCCATGGTGCGCTGACGGATAAGTACTATGCCGACCATGCAAACCATGCGGTGCAGGTGGCAGAAGAAGTTGCAGACTGTGCAGCATCAGTCATTGATTTGTTGGACTCTGTTTACAGCGATAAGGTCATGCTGCCTGAAAATGCACGTTCCAACAATGTGGAGTTGAAAATTGACCCGGACAATCTGGCTATGCCGGAGTTCAAGGCCCTTTGGAACAAAATCAGCCCGAAATCGGTTTATGTGGTGGATTTTGACACGGATGAGCTGGTGCAAAAGTCCATTCGCTCGCTTAACCGCAATCTGAACGTATCAAAGATTTACTTCAAAGTAGAATCCGGTGAAATGACGGAGATCAAATCCAAGGATTCTCTGTTAGATGGCTCTGCTTTCGCAAAAGCGGATCAGCATAAATATGACCCACAGACCAAAATTCACGCCAGCCAGAGCGTCAAGTATGACCTGATTGGCAAGCTGGTGGCTGAAACCAAGCTGACCCGCAAGGCGATTGTACAGATTCTGGTCGGCATTGAAAAAGCGGTGTTCGATCAGTTCAAGGATAACCCGGAAGAGTTCATTCTGAAAGCAGCTGCCCTTATCAATGACGAAAAGGCAACAGCCATCATCCAGCATATCGCTTACAATATTCTGGATGAGCATTACGATACAGACATTTTCACTGAGCCGACTTTGAAGGGAAAACTCGGTATGAACGTCATGAAAGTACAGCGGCATCTGTATGACCATCTGATTTACGATTCTACTAATGAGCGTGACTTTGCCGCCGACCTCGATACGAACCGCGATGTGGCAGTCTATGTAAAGCTGCCAGATGGATTCTATATTTCCACACCTGTTGGAAAATACAATCCCGATTGGGCGATTGCGTTCTATGAGGGCACAGTCAAGCACATCTACTTTGTTGCTGAAACCAAAGGCACACTGGATTCCATGAAGCTCAATCACATCACCCCGGTAGAACAGGCGAAAATTGATTGTGCCCGTGCACATTTCAAGGCACTGAACGATGAAAACGTGGTGTACGATGTGGTGAGTGACTATCAGACATTGCTGAACGCAGTTATGAAATAATAAACCAAAAGAAATAATACGGTGCTGCTGTGCAGCATTCCCCAAAACGGTAAGGTTCTATTGTGAACTTTGCCGTTTTTCTTTTTGTCCAAAATTGTATTCCAAAACGGCCCTATAGATTCATATTGGTGTAAGAAGTTTTCCAAACAAAATTTGAAAATCAGGTTGCCAAACACCCTTTTTAGAATGTTATAGGTATAGGAGGTTGTTTGAAAAAGTGAAAATTTCCCAAATTTTCATAAGACCCCGTTTAAAAATACCCCTTTAAGTTTGTATAGGGTGTAGGGACTACTTTCAGAAACGAACCCCTTGGCATTTTGGAAAGTCCACAACTTCTTACAAGACAACATCGTACCTTGACAACAACATGATCGGCTGCAAGTTAATATGCTTTTTCGGAGAAGTGCCGCCACGACAAGAGCGCACCAAGAAGAAGCCATACGCCGGAGGAAATCGGGCAGGAACAGCTTGCGGGCAGACCGACGCCGAAGAAGAACCGGGCAGCTGGCAGAGAGGACTTCACAAGTCTTGTCTGTCAGGTTGTTCGGCGCAAGAGTGCAGAGATCGCAGATCTTTGCGCGGGTCAAGGGCGGCAGCCTTGCCCAGTGGATGTGATGCCCTGCGTCATATCCTACTGGGTATTATCTGGCGCATAGCAGGCGGCAGATTTGCAGCTCCGCTGCACCGCGTTGCCCCTACCCCGCGCACGGCGCTCTCTGTGTGACCCCAGAAAGGAGAGATGGTCGCTGAAACTTACCCGACACAATGGCCGCGCCGGAAAGCACGGCACTTATAACCCAAAGCACAATGACCGCAGTTTTAAAATTGCCAACAGCGAGCATATCGACCCGGAACGTGTCCAGCAAAACATCTATTGGGATTGCTATAACGGCATCCGCTCTGCTCTGCAGCCCAAGAGTGAGGAAAGTCTGGCCGACACTTTTGAAGAAGTCGAAAAGCTCTACTACAAACTCCATTACACCAATTTCACCGAAAAGCAGAATGCGCGCAACGCCAAAATTCGGCACACGGAACGAAACCGTTCTCCCGAAGATTTGCTTACCAGCAAGAAAACCTGCCCCGAAGAAAGCATCTATCAGCTTGGAACGCTGGAGAGCCACGCTTCGCCCAAAGAACTTTTTCAAATCGCCACAGAATTTATGGATGAGTTCCATGAGCGTTTCGGCAAACACGTTCACATTCTGGATTGGGCCTTGCATCTGGATGAAGGTACGCCGCACATCCACGAACGCCATGTGTTTGACTGTGAAAATAAGTATGGAGAGATTGCTCCGCAGCAGGAAAAGGCATTGGAAGCACTGGGTTTTGAACTGCCAAAACCAGACAAGCCCCTTGGTCGCTACAACAATCGTAAGATTACATTCGATGCAGCCTGCCGCACGATGCTGTTTGAGATTGCCAAACGCCACGGCTTGGAACTGGACGAAGTGCCGGAATACGGCGGACGGGCTTATCTGGAAAAGCAGGATTATATTCTGAAAAAGCAAAATGAACGGATTGCAGAGCAGAAGAAAGAACTGCAGGAACAAAGTATTCAATACGTCGGATTGCTGGAAGATTGCCGTAACCAGCGAGATGAATATGCTGAACTATTCAATCAGGCGATAAGGCAATCTGAAGAGATTTCGAAAAACAATGAAAAAATTAAAAGCCAGGAGAACGAATTAGAAGAGCTGTTTTCGCAATGGGTAGATGTAAACGATTTGTTTAATGATGCGGTAAATGGTTCTTATGACCAAGCGGTCCTTGCGGTTTCCGATGTTGGATTAAACAAAGCATTACAGGAAGCTGTAAATGAAATTGATCAACATTTGGAATGGTTAATGGAACCAGAACGAATTGCAGACTTCCGCACCAGAAAATATGCAGAAGAACAAATACTCTGCCTGCGGAAAAATATCATTGGGGCAATCAAGAGCCTTCTTTCAAGAGGAACGCCGTTCTTCTATATCCCAGAGGTGAAAAAAGCGGCCATGGAGCAAATCAAAGAAGATTCCCGCCCGTCCGTTTTGCAAAAGCTGCAGCAGCGGCAGGAAGAAATCGCACAGCGTGAGCAGACATGCACCAAACCGAAGAAGCGCAGTCATGGCATAGAACTGTAAAGGAGGAAAATCTTCAAGAACAACAATTTATTTGAAATCGTAAAGCTGAATATCACCACCCGGCAGGCCGCAGAAGCCCATGGTTTTCGTCCAAACCGCAGCAGCATGATTTGCTGTCCATTCCATGCAGACCGCAATCCCAGCATGAAAGTGGATTTTCGGTTTCACTGTTTTGGCTGTGGAGCGGATGGTGATATGATCGACTTTGCCGCAAAACTGTTTCAACTGTCCCTGCTGCAAGCGGCTGAAAAGCTGGCTATAGATTTTGGACTTTCTGCAACAGATAATTTTCAACCACTTCCCTGCAAGCCGGTGGAAAAACCGCTAAGTCCGAAAGAGCAACTTTACAAAATCTTGTGCAGCTATCGTTCTCTGCTAGCAAATTGGCGCATGGCCTATGCACCCAAAAATCCAGAAGCATCCCTGCATCCTTGTTTTGTAGCAAGTCTACACTACGCAGACCGTGTGCAGTATCTGCTGGACATTCTTTTGCAGGGAAGCTCGCATGAAAAACAACAACTACTCAACGGAAAGGAAGTGACCGCCCTTGGAGAAGCAATCGAACGATGCAAGGAAGCCGAAGAAGCAGCATAGTGCACCTGCCCGAAACTGGGTGGGTGACAACGGGAAAATCATTGAACCATTATTCGCAGATTACTTTTTGAGCCTGCACCCCATGCGCTGCTTTCAAGGCAGATTGTTCACGGTGGATGGCATGATCGAGGATGAAGCCCCACTGAAAAAGGAAATCTATGAGCAGATTCGCTATTATGCTACCACCAGCGTAGCACGGCGGATTGAACATATTGTGCAGGCGATTAAGTTGGCCTGTGCATCTGAACCACCGGAGATTCAGACAGACCGCATCCATGTCCGAAACGGTACATATTTTGCAGACGGTCACTTTACCCCTGAAAAAGAATACTGCATGAACCGTCTGCCCATTGCCTATGTGTCGGATGCACCAGCACCAACACGCTGGCTGCAATTCTTGAACGAACTGCTATACGAAGAAGATATTCCGGCCCTACAAGAATACATTGGCTATTGCCTGCTACCTGTTACCAAAGCGCAGAAAATGCTGCTGATGGTCGGCAAGGGCGGTGAGGGAAAATCCAGAATCGGGCTGATCCTGCGAGAATTGTTCGGCAACAGTATGTACACAGGCAGTCTGCAAAAAGTGGAAACCAACCGCTTTGCCCGTGCAGACTTGGAGTACAAGCTGCTTCTGGTGGACGATGACATGAAAACCGAAGCCCTGCCGCAGACCAACAACATTAAAACTCTTGTCACGCTGGAAGATAAAATTGACATTGAGCGCAAGGGCCAGCAGAGTGTGCAGGGTACGCTGTATGTTCGGTTTGCCTGCTTCGGGAATGGCAGCTTACACGCACTCTATGACAAGTCCAACGGTTTCTATCGCCGCCAGCTGTTGCTCACCACTAAGGAAAAGCCCGTTGGCCGGGTGGATGATCCTTTTCTCATTGATAAGATGCGGAACGAAAAAGAGGGCATCCTGCTTTGGGCATTGGAGGGGCTGCATCGGCTGATTCAAAACAATTACCAATTTACCATCAGCGAACGCACCGCCGCGAATCTGAAAGAAGCGATGGAGCAGGGCAACAACATTCTGGGCTTTCTCAAATCCGAGGGTTACTTTGAAATTCGGCAGGGTGCCAAGTGCAAATCTACGGATTTCTATAAAGTCTATGAACGCTGGTGTCTGGATAACCTGGAAAAGCCGCTGGCCGCATCAACCTTTATCCACCATCTGAAAGACAACCAGAAAAGTCTGGGCATCGTCTACGATGATAAGTGCATTGGCACAAATCGGGGCTTTCACAATGTAGACGTTGACCTGTTTTTACCCGTTGATGTTCCCAGTCCGTGGGATTAAAAAATAAGCATCAACTTGAAAAAGCCCTGCTCAGCCTGCTCACAGTGTGCAAAAGGTGCAGGATGAGCAGAGTGAGCAGGCAATTTTGAACTTACATCAAAAATAAAACATGGAGGTTTTGCCTATGAACAAATCTCGGCCTGTTGCGACCAAAACTGTGAAATCTTTGGATTATACGAAAAATATCTTGCAGACCATTCCGAATAACGATACAATGGAAGTGGTCACTCAAACCAATGCCGTCAAGTCTCCGACTGACAGCCTGAAAGCCACAACACTGGTGTACACGGTGGAGGAAATTGCGCAGATGCTGTCCATCAGCCTGCGTTCTGCCTACAACCTGTGCAACAGCACCACCGAATTCCGTGTCCTGCGGGTAGGCGGAAGCATCCGCATCCCGAAAGACAGTTTCGATGCGTGGCTCCGGGCAGCTTGAAAAAGGAGATAACGTATGGCATATATTACGAAACGCGGCAGCTCCTATGGTGTCCGCTATACTTACCAAGACGAGCAGGGTAAAAACTGCAACAAATGGGAAAGTTTTTCCACGAAAGAGGAGGCAACAAATCGCAAAAAACAGATCGAACATGAACTGGCAAACGGAACGTTTCTGATTCCGTCCACCATCACCGTCAAAGAGTTTTTGATGGAGTGGCTTCCCAAGCAGTGCAGCAAACACAAGTGGGCACCCTGCACCTATCAATCCAATCTGGGAACCGTCCAGAACCTCATTATTCCGTACATCGGCGATATGCAGATGCAAAAGCTCAAACCCTACCATCTGGAAGATTTGTATGCCACTCTCGGCAAAACGCCCTGCGGCCAGTATTATGAGGGCAAAAAGCAGGTGCTTTCGGAAAAACAGCAGCAGCGGCTTCTCTCCGGCACGACCATCCACGAGGTACACCGCCTGCTGCGGACAGCGTTCCAGTATGCGGTGGAGTGGGGCATCCTCGTCAAAAGCCCCGTTCCGGTGGACAGCCCCAAGAAATCGATTCAGGAGCGCGCCATCTGGGACGCGGACGAGATGTGGGCCGCACTTGCCAGCATGGAGGACCCGATTCTGCATCTGGCTGTCCATCTGACGCTGGTGGGCGCACTGCGTGAGGGCGAAGTCGCTGGCCTGACTCCGGAAGATCTTGATTTTGAGGGAGCAGACGGCACAGGCACGTTCCGCATCAACAAGTGTATGCAGCGTGTCCAAAAGGCATCGCTGGCAAAAACGGGCAAGGGCTGCATCTTGCAGGAGTTTGAGGATAAGCGTGAGGGCAGCACCACAACGCTGGTGCTCAAAAAGACCAAAACAGCATCTTCCAACCGAACCATTTTCATGACAGCCGTGCTGAAAGAGGAACTGAAACACTGGCTAAAGCGTTTGGAAATGGACGAAGCCGTTGACCCGGAACGCTATCGCAACAGTGGGATGCTGCTGCGCCTGCCCAATGGTCTGGCGGTAGAACCGATCCTCATCCGCAAGAAGTTCATCAAGTGGCAGGACGAGCACCCGGAGTTCACTCGCATCGTGTTTCACGGCCTACGGCATTCCAGTGCCACCTACCAGCTGATGATCTCCGGCGGCGATGTGAAAGCGGTGCAAGGCACAACGGGCCACGCCAGCGCCAATCTGCTGGTCAACACCTATGCACACATCCAGCAGGATTCCCGTAAAAAGCTGGGTAAAAAGTTCGAGGAAGGCTTCTACAAGCCGGGAGCAACACTTGTGCAGGCTGCCCCGGTTGAAACAGAACCGACCATCTCCGTGTCGGCACTGTTGGAGCTTCTGAAGGACGCAGACCCCTCTGTAAAAGCGCAGCTCCGCTTGGCTTTGCTGACCTGAATTGCAAAAAATAGCACGAATTACAGAGTAATTCCCAGACTTACTCCATCTGACACGAAAAATGCGGACCGTGCAAAAACCGTGCAGAGACCGTGCAAACGGCGTACAAAAAGAAAATCCCACGAGGAATCTTACGATTCTTCGTGGGATTTTGGTGCGCTCGAGGGAACTCGAATCCCTGGCCCTCTGATTAAAAGTCAGATGCTCTACCGGCTGAGCTACGAGCGCATATTTTCAGATTTACAGATACTGCCGAATAATATTACCACACCCTCGCCAAAAAAGCAAGAGGAAAGCGCAAAAAAGTGCCTTTCCGCAGCACACAGACCCCCGCCGGGAGAGCACCCGTTCCTTTTATAAAAGCCAGTTTTGCTGTCACCTCTCTGGGACGCGGATATTCTGGCGGCAACTTCCTCTTTACAAATGGGGCGCGAACCAGTACAATCAAAGCAGAACGCACTGTCCCGGCCCGTATGCGGCGGGGCTTTTTGATAGGAGGCTGTTTTATCATGAAAATCTCTCGTCGGTCTGTCCTTCATATTTCCGGGCTGGCAGCGGCAGCGCTGGCCCTGACCGGCTGCTCTGCGGCTGGAAGCGCCGCGCTGGGCGGCAAGCTGCCCGGCCTGCTCAAGGGCCTGACCAAAAAAGGGGAGACTGCTGCTTCGTCGGAAGCTGCCAGCGACATGGCCATCACCCCGCCGCCCGAGAGCGAACAGCTTGACCCGGCCTTCGGCATCATGCCCGAGTACGACGCCGACATCCTCACCGGCGCCGAGCGCAGTACCAACAGCCGCCCGGTGGCTGTGATGGTGAACAACATCGCCAACTCCCAGCGCCAGAATGCCCGCCCCCAGCGGGGCATCGGCAGCGCCGACCTGCTCATCGAGGCCAAGGTCGAGGGCGGCATCACCCGCCTGTGCGCCGTGTTCAGCGACGCCGACAGCATCCCCGAGGTCGGCCCCATCCGCTCAGGCCGCGACCAGTTCCTGCAGCTGCTCATGCCCTGGGACATCCTCTACTACCACGACGGCGAGAGCATCTTCTGCACCCAGTTCGTCAGCGTGTACGGCTACTCCGGGCTGAACATCGGCGGCAAGAATTATTTCAAGACCCCGATCCATCCCATCGTCTCCCACCGCAATAACCGCGGCCGCGATGTGGCCTACGAGCACACCGAGTTCACCTCCGGCAAAGAGATCTGCAAGGCCGCTTCTGATGCCGGCATCAGCCTTTACGCTCCCAGCGAGGGGACTTTCTTCCACTTCGCCGACTACCGCACCGACGAGGTCAACAAGCTCAAGGGTGAGCCCTCGGCCAAAAAAATCACCATCGTACATTCGGAAAGCTACCGCACCTCGTTCAGCTACTCCGCACTCAGCCACTCCTATGCAATGCAGATGTACAACCCTTCCAAGAAGGCCACTGAGAACACCGTTGATGAGCTGACCGGTGAGCAGCTTACCTTCGAGAACGTCGTGGTCTGCTTCGCCGACATGGACGCCTACGCAGGTGACTCCCACGACGTGCAGGAGGTGCAGTACATCAAGGGCGGCGACGCCTACCTCTTCACCCGCGGCGGCGTGCAGGTGGGCCGCTGGGAAAAGACCTATCCCACCAACCCCCTCAAGCTTTACACCAAGTCCGGCGAAGAGATGACCCTCAACCGGGGCAAGACCTACTTTGCACTGGTGGACAACGACGAGCTGAGCAATTTCAGCTGCCAGTAAGCCCATGAGGAACATGACAATGAAACGCATTCGAACTGCGCTCTGCCTCATTTTGGCCGCCGCGCTGCTGGCAGGCTGCGCCTTTCTGCCCAGCGACAGCGAGCCGGAAACGCCCGCCCCCACCGACCCGCTCACCGGCCTTGCCCTCGAGTGGCAGGGCCAGCGTCCGGTGGCCGTGGCCATTGAGAACAGCACTGCCTCCACCACTCAGTGGGGCCTTTCCTCGGCGTCGGTGGTGCTGGAAGCCCTCACTGAGGTGGGTACGTCCACTGAGCTCTGCCTCGTCTATCCGGCGCTGGCCGCGACCCCGAAGGTCGGGCCGGTGGCCGCCGGTCAGGACATCTACTGGCGGCTGCTGGTGGGCCAGCAGCCCATTCCGGTACAGCGGGGCGGGGGACAGTTCGACCAGAACTTCCTCGATTACTATTCCATCCGGGCCGTGGATGCTCTGGAAGCCGGGCGCACTGCCTTCGACTGCGGCAGTGAGTGGAGCAACGCACCGCTGTGGCACACCAGCGGCGAGGCCATCTCTAATGTCTTGGATGAGCTGAGCATCTCCTCTGTTCTGACGGAATCCCGGGTGACGAGCGCCGCATCTGCCGCGGCGGACAGTGCGTCCTCCGGGGCCGACGCAGTGCTGTCCATCCCTGCACTTCTCCCGCAGGAAGCAGACGGCAAACTGCCGGACGCCACCGCGCCGGACGCGGTGAATGTCCGGGTCTGCTTTGACGACGACAACGCCACCGGCTTTTCCTACGACGCCGACAGCGGGCTTTACCGGATGCTCCACGCCGACGGCACGCCCCAGCTGGACGCCAACAACGGCCAGCAGGCCGGGTTCGATAATCTGCTGGTGCTGTTCAGCGCCTCCGAGCTGCGGGACGACGGCAAGACCTACGACTACGATTTGAGCATGGGCGGCGGCGTCTGGCTCAACGGCGGGCATCTGTGGACCATCACCTGGACGCAGGGCCAGGACAACACGCTGCTGCTTTACGACGCCGATGGCCGCACGATGAACATCGAGGCCGGGACGAGCTATATCGCTCTTGTCACCAGTCTGACCGGACAGGGGCTGACTGTTACCAATTCCAGCGGAGAAGAGATTCTCGGATAAACAAAAAGACTTCTGCATTTCACCGTGCAGAAGTCTTTTTTATTTCCAGGCTGCGGCGCGCGCCTGTGCGCGGGGCAGGTTTTCTTTTTCGGTCAAATGGCTTTGCGCTCCGCGCGGGCCAGAGGTAGGGAGGGGTGTTTCGAATCCCCCCTCCCTACCTCTGGACTCCACTCTCCCCGCAACGAGTTAAGGGCTGCTCGCCCTTAACAATTCCAAAGAAGTGGGCTCCAAGCAAAAATGCTGGAGATTCGTGCATTCGCACGAAGATCTCTTAACCGCATTTTAGCTCTCCGCCGTTTTACGGCTTCGCCGAAGATTTCAGGCTTTAGCAGAACTTTACCGTCAGCAGAGAGGTAACACCAGCTGCGAAGCAGCAAATCGGAGAAGTGAGAAAAATGCGTTTAGCGAAGCGACTAGCATTTTTCCACTTCGACTTCTCCTTTGGGGTCTGAAAGGGGCGAGCAGCCCCTTTCTCGTGGGTCCAGCGCGTCGAAATCGCTGGTGGTTTTCTGGTTCTCTTTTGACATCAAAAGAGAACAATTCCACTTAACGTAAAAGCGCTCTGCCCCGCGCACAGGCGCGAGAACCATTTCTGGTTCTCTTTTGGCACGCAAAAGAGAACTTAACTTCATGAAAGAAGCCGTAAAAAGAAGAACAAGGACTTACAAATCTACAACGCTTCCGACTTCCGCCGGCGTCGCCGGCACCGGTCCGAGGCGGACGGCGTCGGCGTCCCGGCGCACCACGAACTCCACCGGCTGTCCGGCGGCAAAGGCGGGGCGATAGCTCAGCTCCAGCGCCTCCCAATCCTCCGGGACGGCGCAGAAGCAGTGGAGCATCGCGCCCCGCCCGGCGGCGAGGTTGAGCGTAAAGGCCGAGGCATCAGCGGCGTTCTCCGCGTAGAGCGGTGCCGCAAAGCTGCCGCAGGGGACGCTCTCGCCTCCGCAGCGGGCGGTCACGCCGCTGTCCAGACTGTAAAGCTCCTTCAGAGTCGAGACATCCCGGCTGTGGAGATAGCTTGCGCCCACCGGCAGGGTGCGGGCCGAGAGGTTCTCCACCGAGAGGTAGACCAACACGCCGCCCAGCCCGGGTGCAGGCGCATAGCCCAGCAGCTCCACCGCCGCTTTGCCGTCCAGCAGGGCAGGCTGGCCCATCACGCGGGGCTGTGCCGCAGCCGCCGAAACGCCTGTGAGCAGGGCAGCAGCCAGACTGACCGCGCCCGAACCGGCACATTTCAGGAACGACCGGCGGGAAAGAGACTGAGACATCGGGGACTCCTCCTTGCAGCGAGAAAAATCATTCACTTTATAGAGTATCGGTTTCTTTGCCCCCTGTCAAGGGTTTGAAAGCGTTCTGCCGCAGGTTTTGCGTTTTCTTTGCTGATTTTGTACCAAAAGAGTACAAAAATGCCGCCCGGCGGCAAAATCGCAGGGCGGCAGAGCGTTCTTTCTTATTCGAATGCTTCATTCTCCTCGGCTTCCGCCTGACCCCGCAGGGTATCGGCATAACCGAAGGGTACGATGTCGATGGCCTCCACCAGACGGTCGCGCATCCAGAGCTGAACGTCGGTCTGGACGGTGTAGCCGCAGCCGGGGTCGGCCATCCACTGCTCGGGGTGGCGGGAGGGGAGGGCGCGCTGGCTCAGCATACTCATGATGACGCCGCCGTGGGTCACGCAGGCGGCCTCGGTGACATCCATCCGGATCATATACTCGAACAGCTTGAG
>ENA-UPWP01000729-UPWP01000729.1-human-gut-metagenome-genome-assembly--contig:-NODE-729-length-24546-cov-5.562835_pt1 | contig 24546 bp, 19 predicted proteins | sample MGYA00250052_ERZ773380 | MGnify/ENA primary metagenome ERZ773380 (study PRJEB29103, sample SAMN06112063) | human gut metagenome | biome: human gut; feature: ankylosing spondylitis patient; material... | reverse complement strand
ATTGCGATCACGGTTTTTCGTTGATTTCATAATGCTGCCTCCGTTTTTTGGGAATGTATTCCTGGAATCACAGAAAAATCCCAGGAATAAATCATGCCGGAGCTCTCTTCGCCGCCGAAGGCGACTTCGCCCTTGAACAGCGGGTCAACGAACCACTTGAAGCCGACCGGAACCTCAACGAGCTTGGCGTCGATGGAAGCGGCCACGCGGTCGATCAGGGAGGAGGACACCAGCGTCTTGCCGATGCCGGCGCCTTCCGGCCAGCCCGGGCGGTTGCCGCCGAACAGGTACTCTACGCACACGGCGATGTAGTGGTTCGGGTTCATCACGCCCCAGTTCGGGCATACGATGCCGTGACGGTCGGCGTCCGGATCGGTGCCGCCGACCAGGTCGTACTTGTCCCAAGCGCCGTTGTTGAGGGAGTCCACAAGACCCTTCATGGCGTACGGGGAGCTCGGATCCATGCGGATCTTGCCATCATGGTCGATGGTCATGAAGCTCCAGGTCGGATCGACCTGCGGGCGCACCACGTCGATGGTCAGGTTGAACTTCTCGTTCATCAGCGGCCAGTAGTTGACGGAAGCGCCGCCGAGCGGGTCGATGCCCAGGCGCACGCCGGAGGAACGGATCACATCGAAGTCGATGACGTTCTCCAGATCGGCGACATAGTGCTCGCGGAAGTCGAAGCGCTCGACCAGGTCGGACTTGACGGCCTGCTCGAACGGAACGCGCTTGATGTTCTTGAAATCGCCGAGCAGCTCGTTGGCACGATCCGCGATGGCGTTGGTGACGTCGGACGGAGCCGGGCCGCCGGTGACCGGGTCATACTTGAAGCCGCCATCGGTCGGCGGGTTGTGCGACGGGGTCACCACGATGCCGTCGGCCAGGCCTTCGCCGGTGAAGCGCTGGGTGCCATCCGCTGCGCGGTTGTGGGTCAGGATGGCCTGGGACACAACCGGGGTCGGGGTGAAGTCGTCGCGGGAATCGATGCGCACGGTCACGCCGTTGGCGACGAGCACTTCGATGGCGGTCTTCCAAGCCGGCTCGGACAGAGCATGAGTGTCGCGGCCGATGTACAGCGGGCCGGTCACGCCGGCCTTCTTGCGGTATTCGGCGATGGCCTGGGTGATGGCGACGATATGGGCCTCGTTGAACGAGGTCTTCAGAGACGATCCGCGGTGGCCGGAGGTGCCGAAGGAGACACGCTGTTCCGGAACGTTGGGGTCGGGGACGACGTCATAGTACTTGCCGATGACCTCGTCGACATTGATCAGATCTGCTGGGGTAGCGGGCATTCCCGCATTGTTTGCAACCATAGTCACTATTCTGCCACGCTTTTGCGTCAGATGTGCGTAATTGTCCCATTATGCGCGATGAATACGTTGTCTGTTTAGTGCATGTTCGGATGTGTGTACATGAATTTTCGAAAATGGCGGATTCTGCGCTTAGCCGAGTTGCGCAATGTCAAACGATGGTGTATAGTTCTATGCTATTCGACTGATGCAGGGTTGCTAGTCAACATAAAGACGCAAGACCTGAGATGTGGCTGAACTATAGCCATATCTCAGGTCTTTTTTTGTTGCCCGAAGCGGTGTTGCTCGGATCGAATCGGTTGTAAGGGAAAGAAAGGAAATCAGGATGGCTGACTCACTCGCATCGCAGATCATCACTGCAATCGGTGGTCCTGAAAACGTTCGCAGTCTGACGCATTGCGCCACTCGACTGCGCTTTGAACTGGTTGACGCATCCAAGGTCGATCAGAATAGTCTCGAGCACATGCAGGGCGTGCTCGGCGCGGTGCCGCAGAGCGGCGACCGCTTCCAGGTGGTCATCGGCGGTGGCGTTGCCACCGTGTACGAAAACATCATGCATCTGCCCGAAATGGCCGGTGTCGGCGGTGCCTCCGCATCCGACGATGGTCAGAAGAGCAATGCCGACGTCAAGGCCGAAGCCCGTTCCAAGGCCCGCGGCAAGGTGGCTTGGCTGGACTCCTTCTTCGAGTATCTCTCCGATTCCTTCCGCCCGATTCTGGGCGTGCTGCTCGGCGCTTCCATCATCATCGCGCTGGTCAACCTGCTTATTTCGCTGAACGTCATTCCGAATGACGAGGTTTCCGCAGGCTGGGTATTCGTGAAAGCCATCTGGAAGGGCGTATTCTACTTCCTGCCGATCATGGTCGCCTACAACGCGTCCAAGAAGCTCAAAGTCGACCCATGGCTGGGTGGTGCCATCATGGCCATGCTCATGACCCCGCAGTTCACCGGCTTGATGGACGCCAAGACCACCACGTGCGTGGAGAACGCCGCTCTGGGCACCAAGTCTTGCATGGCCAACATATTCGGTCTGCCGATGGCATTGAGCGACTATTCCGGCAACGTGTTCGTGCCGCTGCTCATGGCCGCCGTGCTTGCTCTCGTCTACCACGGATTGAAGAGGATCATCCCGGAAAGCGTCCAGCTGGTCTTCGTGCCGTTCTTCTGCATGATCATCGTTGGCGCGCTGACCGCCTTCATCATCGGCCCGATCGGCGTGTGGGTCGGCAACGGCCTCGGCGTCGGCTTGGCCTGGATGAACACCCATGCCCCGTTCATCTTCGCCATCATCATTCCGATGCTGTACCCGTTCCTCGTGCCGCTCGGTTTGCACTGGCCGCTCAACGCCTTGATGCTCATGAACATCCAGACTCTCGGCTACGACTTCATCCAAGGCCCGATGGGCGTGTGGAACTTCGCCTGCTTCGGCGCTACCGCTGGCGTGCTCTTCCTTGCTGTGCGTGACAAGGATAAGGACATGCGCCAGACCGCTTTGGGCGCACTTGCGGCCGGCCTGCTCGGTGGCGTTTCCGAACCGTCTCTGTACGGCATTCACCTGCGTTACAAGCTCATCTACAAGCGCATGCTGGTGGGCTGCGGTCTCGGTGGCGTCGTCATCGCCATCCTCGGTTGGCTCTTCCCGTCCGTCACCGCCGCCGGCCAGACCGTGCATGGCGTGACCACCACCGCTTTCGCATTCACCTCGTTGCTGACCATTCCGGTCTTCAATCAGATGTGGGTGTATGCAGTGTCCATCGCCGTGTCCTTCCTCACCTCCTTCCTTCTGATCATCACCTTCGACTACCGCACTCCGGAACAGAAGGCCGAAGTGCTGGCCCGCGCGGCTGCCAATCAGAAGACCGCTGTCTCGTCGGTCGAAGCCAAGGGAGTCGCTCCGGCTGCTGCCACTGTTACCGCCACCAAGACTGAAGCCCCGGCTGCTGCTGCCGCCACCACCACCACCGTGGTGAACGCTCCAGTCGCAGGCCATGTGATTTCCCTGGATGAAACCGGCGATCCGGTGTTCGCATCCCGCGCACTAGGCGAAGGCGTCGGCATCCAGCCGGCAGACAGCACCGTCGTCGCGCCGGTATCCGGCGTGCTGCAGACCGTCGCCGAAACCGGTCACGCATTCGGCATCAAAACCGATGATGGCGTGGAAGTGCTCGTGCACGTCGGCATCGACACGGTGAAGATGAACGGCGAAGGCTTCGATGTGAAGGTCAAGGCCAACGAACACGTGAACGCGGGGGACAACCTCGTTGTCGTCGACTTTGATAAGGTTAAGGAAGCTGGATACAGCACCACCACATTGATGACGGTGCTGAACACAGTGGCCTTCGCGTCCGTCACGCCAAAGACCGGCGTCGACGTCAAGGCCGGTGAGTCGGTGATCGACATTCAGCGCTGACCAATCGCATAGTCGGAAGGGGCCGACGTGGACGTTCTTCGCGTATTCAACAATAATGTCGTACTGGCAAAAGACGGCAACAGTGAGGTGATTCTCACCGGTCGAGGTATAGGTTTCCAAGCCAAGCCCGGCCAGCATGTTGACGACGCGAAGATCGTCCGTCGGTTCGTTCCCGCAGATGGCAAGGATCCCGACCATATGGCCCAACAGGTGGCCGGGATTCCGCCCGAAATCATTCGTCTCGTTACGGACGCCATGAACCGCACCGGTCTGAAGGAACAGGCCGACAGACAGCCTGCATTGGTGCTGGCATTATCCGACCATATTTGCGGTGCGATCCGCCGATCGCAAAACAAGCAGACCATCGAATATCCGCTGGAAGCCGAAGTGCGTTCGCTCTACGCGAGCGAATATGCCAAAGGCAAAGCTCTGGTCGATGCCATGAACACGTATCTGGGCGGTGCGCTGCCGGATTGCGAAGCCGTGGCTTTGGCCCTGCACTTGGTCAATGCGGGCTTCTCTACCGGCGATCTTTCCGCCACATACACCATGACCGGCGTCATCCAGCAAATGCTGACGGTCATCGAAGGCTATTACGGCATCACTCTCGACCAGAACAGCGTCAATGTGGCGCGTTTCATCACGCATCTGCGCTATCTTTTCGTGCGCATCCACCAACATGAACAGCTTGATGACGAGCCTGAACCAATCGTGGAATCCATCAAAACCTCATATCCGAAAGCATCGGATTGTGCGAACAAACTTGCGATCATCGTCAAAATGCGATTGAACGTGAGTCTTTCGGAAGCGGAAATCGCCTATCTCACCTTGCATGTCGCACGAGTGACTTCTCATGCGACGGAATCGCATGAGAATGACGATACCAATGCATAATTTGCATAAAATACATAATCATCGTAATAAATAATTTAATAATTACGATAATAGTTACTGATTTACATTGGAAGTATTGGCTTCGGGCGCTTCCGGCACGCGCACGCACAGCGACTTGCGCTCCACGCTGAAACGAATGTGCTGCGTTTCGGGAAGCATGTCGCCATCCACCTGAGCCAACACGGGCTTCTCCAACTTGATTTCCGCGCTGACGCCCTGAATCTGGTCAACCGTGGAATTCGTGGACAGCGGACTCTGCTGGGCCTTGCCGGTGATCGTCTGATGCAGCACATCGCCGAACAGATTCGCCCAACCGATCAAACCGCCGGATGTGTCAATGATCTCGTAATCGAGAATGCCGTCATCGTACACGGCGTCGGGCATGAGCGAAAATACCGGAATCTGGCCGCAATTGCCGGCCATGAACGTGCGGAAGGTCAATCCGTGCGTGGTGTGCGTGCTGCCGTCGGCGCTGGTAATGGTCACATCACCCTTGTACTTCGGGGCGAACAGGTTCTTCACGCCCGACACGAAATAGGCGAGCCAGCTGATGTTCTTCTTCAACTCAGGATCGGTGTCGTCGATCATCACCGCATCAAAGCCGATGCCCGCGATAATGAGGAACGCATGGCCGTGATCGGCGGCTTCATCATCGAGCAGCGTCAGTCGGCCGACATCCACCAAACGCGAACCATGAGATGTGGCGACGGTCAGCGCCGCATCGATATCATCCACAGGAATGCCCATATTGCGGGCAAACAGATTGCCGGTGCCAATAGGGATGATGCCCAGCGCGTGGCCGGTTCCCGAAAGTGCGCTCGCCACCGTGCGCACCGTGCCGTCGCCGCCGACCGCGACCACCACGTCGGCGCCATGCTCCAAGGCTTCCAGCGCGCAGGCGCGACCATCCTTATCAAGCTGCGTTCCGATATATTCAACCTGCGTGAGATGCTTCGCCTCGCAGAACTCCTGAATATGCTGCTTGCGTTGTTCCGCCTGTGGTTTCGAAGGATTGATCACAAACGCGTAATGCACCTGATCATCGTCGCGCTTGTCGAGCTGTTCCGCAAGTTTGCGATGCTTATACGCGCGTACTGCGAAAAAGGCGGCCGCGCACACCGCTGCGACCGCAAGAACGACAATCAGAATGATAACAGGCATAGGCATGTCATCTATTGTTCACGGAAGATGCGAAAAAAGCGAATCAAGACTGATTTATTCGACGATTCCTGCACGTTGTATACAAAAATGAGAGGACTGCGGCGGGTGTCGGCTTTCAGCACTAGGCTAGGAGGCATGCTTGATATCCAATTCATTCGTGAACATGCTGACGTTGTTAAGGAATCCCAGCGCAAGCGTGGCGAATCGGTCGAACTGGTCGACGAGGTGCTGCGCTCCGACGAGGTTCGTCGTTCCTCTCTGAAGGAATTCGAGGCTGCCCGTGCGCAGCAGAAGGAAATCGGCAAGAAGGTCGCCGCGGCTCCGGCCGACGAAAAGGCCAAGCTGATTGCCGAAACCAAGGAACTCTCCCAGAAGGTTTCCGAATACAAGGCCGCAGCGGACGCCGCAGCCGAAGAATACACCACCGCCATGTGGAAGCTCTCCAACGTGGTTGAGCCGGAAGCTCCGGAAGGTGGCGAAGACGATTACGTGGTGGTCAAGAAGGTTGGACAGATCCGCGATTTCGCAGCCGAAGGTTTCGAGCCGAAGGATCACCTGACCCTCGGTCGTGGCGTTGCCGGCATCGATATGGAACGTGGCGTGAAGGTCGGCGGTTCCCGCTTCTACTTCCTGCGCGGCCAGGTGGCACGTATGCAGATCGCCATGCTCACCATGGCTGTGGACCAGGCCGAAGAGCACGGCTTCACGCTGGCCATCACCCCGACGCTGGTGCGTCCGGAAGTGATGCGCGGCACTGGCTTCCTCAACTCCCACGCCGACGAAATCTACCGTCTGCGCGAACCTGACGAGCAGTACTTGGTCGGTACTTCCGAAGTGGCGCTCGCCGGTATGCACGAGAACGAGATTCTCGACCTGTCTGACGGTCCGCTGCGTTACTGCGGTTGGAGCTCCTGCTACCGCCGTGAGGCTGGCGCAGCTGGCAAGGATACTTCCGGCATCATCCGCGTGCACCAGTTCGACAAGGTGGAAATGTTCGTTTACACCAAGCAGGAGGACTCCTACAAGGAGCATGAGCACCTGCTGGCCATGGAGCAGGAAATGCTCGGCAAAGTCGAGGTGCCGTACCGCATCATCGATACCGCTGCCGGCGATCTGGGCTCTTCCGCAGCCCGCAAGTTCGACTGCGAGGCTTGGGTGCCGACCCAGGGTCGCTACCGTGAGCTGACCTCCACCTCCAACTGCACCGAATATCAGGCTCGCCGTCTGAACATTCGCGAACGTATGGAAGATGGTGGCACCCGCGCCGTTTCCACGCTGAACGGTACGCTGGCCACCACCCGTTGGCTGGTTGCCATTCTTGAGAACCATCAGCAGAAGGACGGCTCCATCGTCATCCCGCAGGCCATGCGTGCCTACATGGGTGGCAAGGAAGTCATCGAGCCGACCAAGTGGGAAGCCTGATAGAATTTGGGTTTGCTTGGCAGAGTCTGATAGCTTGGGTTGCTCGTGGAGTTTGGTAACTCGGGTTTGTTTATCGGTTCCACTGAGTTGCTGAGCTACTAAACTGCTGAAACGGACTTCTGCAATACGAAATATGGAAGTCTGAGGATGCCTGGCATTTGGCATTTGCCGATTTCTGGCTTTTCTGGCTTATGGGAAGGGACTCGCGGTGAGCGGGTCCCTTCTTTTTTGTTTTCGCCGCGTTCTTTCCTTTGTTCTTGCTCGCTTTCTTCCCCTCGTTCTTTGGGTTGTGCTATATTAACGTTTCGTGCGTGATGCACATGGGTAGGTGTCTGAGCGGTCTAAAGAGACGGTCTTGAAAACCGTTGAGGTGCAAGCCTCCGCGAGTTCGAATCTCGCCTTACCCGCCTATAAGGCTTACTGAGAGCGCTCTAAGCACCCGGTAAGCCTTTTTTGTTGCTGCAATCCGGGTAAACTCCACCCAAGTTCGGCTCAGCACCGTCCAAGTCTCAATTCTTCCATCCACTGGAACAATCTCCCCGCTAGGGAGCGCGTGAGAGTCCGTATTCTTCCATCCACTGGAACAATCTTCCCGCTGTTAGCCCTGTGAGCGTCCAGATTCTTCCAGTGGGTGGAGGATTTGGGTCGCTGGGATGGTCTGTGGCGGGGTGATTCTTCCAGTGACTGGGGGATTTTTCCCGCTGGGGGGCTTGTGGGCGTCTGTTTTTCTCCAGTGGGTGGAAGATTTGGGTCGTTGAGAGGCTTGTAAATGTCCACTTTCTTCCAGTGACTGGAAGGATTGGGGAGGGATTGTGATGTTGTTCGGTGTACGATCAGGCTGAGTTGTGAGAAAGGCTGCTGTGACTATGCGTGAGAATGGGATGCAAATGAAGGAACGAGCGATGGGAGCTATGGCTGGGCTTGCGTTGGGCGATGCGTTGGGAATGCCTACGCAAAGCATGTCGGACAAGCAGATTCGCCGGTATTACGACGGTCCGATCACGAAACTTATGAATGCCGTGCCGCAGCAGCCGATCGCACCGAATATGAAAGCTGGTGCCGTCACCGACGATACAGAACAGGCTTTCGTACTCGCACGGCGACTTATCGACGATAACGGCTGCATTGATAACACCCGATACGCCCACGATCTGCTGCAATGGGAAGCTGCGATGAAGGCCAAGGGATCGCTTGACCTGCTGGGACCTTCCACCAAAGCAGCGCTGCAAAAACTTACCGAAGGCGTAAGTCTGGAAGAGACCGGCCGATTCGGCACCACCAACGGCGGTGCAATGCGTGCCACGCCGGTGGGCATCGCATTCCGTCCAGGCCAAGCGCTCGCCGACGCCGCCTGGCGATCCTGTGTGGTGACGCATAACACGGTGCAGGGCATTGAAGCGACCACTTTGGTGGCTGCGGCGGTGAGCTTTGCCATTGAAGGAGAACGTGACTTTTTGCACCTCGCGGTGGAATTCGTACGGAAGCTTCCACAGCGTGGCAATTGGTCGGCAAAGGCTTCGGTGCTTGCGCGTGTGCAATATTTCATGAATTGGGCCGAAACTGATGGATGCAGGCTCAATGACAACGAATTCGCTGCTGTGCTGCAACGGAATTGCGGTACCAGCGTGGAATCGAACGAGTCCGTGGCCGCCGCTTTCGCCATTGCGGCGCGCTTTTTTGACGATCCCACGCATGCTTTGTGTTTCGCGGCTTCTATCGGTGGCGACACTGACACCATTGCGGCTATTGCGGGCGCGATGCTGGGGGCGTGGCATGGTATGCAAGGTTTCGACAAAACCATGCTTGATCAGGTGCTTTCACAACTTGCTGAAGATAATCACCTTGATTTGGTCGGCACTGTTACGTCGCTACGCGCGTTACGCGATGATAGTGCGCTTAATGATGTCAATATCGTTTGATCTGCAGGAACCGTAGTTAGCGAAACTATGACGGAAGTGCGAAAGGCATCGCAATGACTGGAAAAGTTATTTCTCTTGGGCAGGTTATTGTCGATCTGACCATGAATGTGGACGCGGTGCCGCGTGCGGGTGAAGATGTGTTCGCCGGCAATGTGCAAACGCAGGTTGGTGCCAGCTTCAACACGCTGTATGCCGTGCGCCGCATGGGCGTTAAGGCGTCTCATGCTGGTGTGATTGGTACGGGGCCGTGGGCTTCGCAGATTCTGCAAACGTTGGAAAATCAGGAAATTCAGCATATCGGCAAGCGGGATGCCGTGCACGATTCGGGATTTTGCGTGGCGTTGACCGACGCGAATGCTGAACGGACGTTCATTTCGACGAGGGGCGCAGAAGCGTACGGCAGTGCCGATGCGTTCGATTCTGTGAATCCAGAAAAGCGGGATGTCGTGCATGTGAGCGGATACACGTTGGTGCATCACACTGCGGACGCGCTGCTTGCTTTTGTGAAAAGAACGACTGAACATCGTGAGTTCACTGCGGTATTCGATCCTTCTCCGATGATCTCGGCAGTTGATGATGACGTTTTCCGTGTGATGCTCGCATATCGTCCGATATGGTCGTGCAATGAACGCGAGGCAACGTTGATTGCGCAACGTTTGGCGGCGCTCGATAGTGGCGATTCTTGCGATTGCAAGGTTTCGCGGGATATGCTGCAAGAGATTGAGAGTGCGAATGTCAATGAGGAGACGGTTGCGTGGCTGTGCGATCGATTGCAATCTCCTGTAATCGTTCGCGTGGGCGCGGATGGTGCGTGGTCGGCGATTCCCGGTGACGAAGTGCTGCGAATTCCAGGTTTTCCAATGAAAGCGGTGGATACCAATGGCGCTGGTGATTGTCACGCGGGTGTGTTGTGCGCCCTGCTGTGCGAAGGCGTGCCGTTGGAGGAGGCTGTACGTTGCGCCAATGCTGCTTCGGCGTTGTCTGTAACGCGATCAGGGCCGGCTACCTGCCCTGATCGAAAGGAGGTTGAGCGGCTCCTAGGAAGGGCGTTCTAAGACTTATAGTACAAATGACTATAAGTGGTTATATCATGTGCACGATTGCGCTGACGCGGCGTGCATGTCGCTTGCCCGCGGCGTTGCTCGGCAGATTCAAGGAGATTAGTTTCACATGAGCAATGAGAAAGGGACCCTCTCCATCGAGGAGCAGGGTATCGACACCATATCCGAAGAGGAGCGTAAGGGCACGCCGGCCAGTCTGTTTTGGCCCTGGTTCGCTGCCAATGTTTCCATGTTCGCCATGTCGTACGGCGCGTGGGCGCTCGGTTTCGGCATTTCGTTCTGGCAGGCCACCGCCATGACCATTATTGGCGTGGTCATCTCGTTCCTGCTGGTCGGCATCATTTCCATCGCGGGCAAACGCGGCAACGCGCCCACCATGGTGCTCACCCGCGCCACGTTCGGCGTGGAAGGTGCCAAAGTGCCAGCGGCTCTGAGCTGGATCGCCACATTAGGCTGGGAGATTTCACTGACCACCACCGCTGTGTTGGCATTATCAAGCACCATCGAAAAAATCGGTTGGGGCTCTGGTGTCGCGCCCAAGATCATCTCCACCATTGTGGTGGTCGGCCTTGTGGTGGTCGCAGGTATTTTCGGATACGACCTGATTATGCGTTGTCAGCAGGTCATCACCATCGTGACCGGTGTGATCACCGTCGGTTTCTTTATCCTCGGCTGGGGACATATTGACTTTTCCGCCATTGACTCGGTTCCGGCGGGATCATTGCCGGCCATGCTCGGCTGCTGCTTCTTCGTGATGACCGGCTTTGGCTTGGGCTGGGTGAATATCGCTGCCGATTACTCGCGCTATCTGCCGCGCAACTCCTCCAATGGCGGCATTGTGTTCTGGACCACATTCGGTGCGTCCATTGCCAATGTGTTCCTGATTTTCTACGGTCTGCTGCTCGCGGTTTCCAATGCCGACATGGCGGAAAACGTTGGAAATGATCCGATTGGAGCCATGGCTTCCATTCTGCCGACCTGGTACTTGATTCCGTACACCATTGTGGCCGTGCTCGGTTTGATGTCCGGCTCCATTATGGACAATTATTCCAACGGGCTTGCGCTGCTGTCGTTCGGTGTGAAGTTGCCGCGTACCGTGGCTGCCGCGCTCACCGCCGCTTTGACTGTGCTTGGTGTGGTCTACGTGACTTTCTTCTCCGACACGTTCATTGGCCCGTTCCAAGGCTTTCTGACCACGCTCGGTGTGCCGATGGCCGTATGGGCCGGCATGTTCGTGGCCGATGTGATCATTCGCAAGAAGGATTACAGCACCGCTGATTTGTATGATCCGAAGGGGCGTTACGGTGCGTGGAACGGTAAGTCTTTCGCCATTCTTGTCGTCGGTACCGTGCTTGGTTGGGGATTGGTGGTCAACACTGCCGCCAGCTGGCTGAACTGGCAGGGGTATCTGCTGTTCCTTATCGGTGGCAAAGAAGGTAGTTGGGCTGCCGCCAATCTTGGTGTGATTGTTGCGCTGATTATTGGTCTTGCGGGATCGTTGATGTTCCAGCGTGGCGATATTGCCAAGCAGGAAGCTGATCTGCCGGTTTCGGAAGCATGAGTTGCTTATTGCGATAATACAAGGAAAGGAAAAGTCATGATTGCGGAAGATGAATGGCTGGTAGTTATCGACAGGCAGCGTGTTTTTGCGGAAAGTGAATGGTCCGCATGGGCTTGCCCGGACGGCTCCTATCACACTACTGATGAAGCGTTCGCACGATTGGCTAAGGCGTTCGGCGATCGTGTGGTCTATACGCGATATGTTGCGCCTGAGTCACCGCAAAACGCTTGGGTTGATTATTTCAAAGATTGGCCGCAGTTTTTGGTTGCTCCCGACGATCCGATGTACGATCTCACCGCGGATACCGCGGAATTGGCGCAAGGCCATGCCGTGGTCAGTTGCGACACTTTCGGCAAGTGGGGAAGCGTGCTGAGCGAAGCCATTAAAGACGCTAAAAAGATCACGGTATGTGGTGTCGCCACCGATTGCTGTGTGCTTACCACTGTGCTCGCCGCGGCTGACAATGGTGTAGCGGTACGCGTTGCTGCTGACGCTTGTGCAGGCAGTTCGCCAGAAAACCATCAGATGGCATTGAGCGCCATGGCATTGTTCACGCCGCTGGTCACCGTCACTGATACTGATTCCATCGTAGGATAGGTAAGGACTTTGATTCTGCGGGGTTTGTTGAGTTCTGCTCAGCAAGCCCCGCTTTTTTGTATGTCGTGCATATTGCGCCAAAACTTGGATGATGCTCGGCTGGCATCGGTAATGAGCCATTAATCTTGCGGTGCGCTTTTGTAACTGCGGCGTAACAGTGCGGTGGTGATTGTAACGGACGATTCCGGCACAATCGTGGGTATCGACAGTTTCGTGAAGAGGTTTTACTGACGGACATGTCTCTCACAGGAAAAATCCCATGTATGAATCGAGGCCACCATGGCACAGCAGATCACTAGCTTGCTTGACGATCCTACGCAAGCGGTCAGTCTAGACACTTTCAGTGGGCTCACCAAAGGATGCCCCGCACCATTCTGGCTTTTCCAAGGCGTTTGCGCGGCTTGGGGCATCGACCACCAGCGGGCGCAACTCAACCTCATCACCGTATCCGAGAACGCGACGTTCCTGCTGTTGCTGGACGGCGAGCCCCAAGGCGTGGTACGTGTCTCGCAGCCGGGCTATGTGGGAGGTCCCGAGGCGGTGGCGTCGGAAATCAGCTGGTTGAATGCGTTGCATGATATCGAAGGTATCAGCCTGATCAATCCGGTTCCCACCATCCGTGGCACGTTCGTAACGAAAATCACTGATCTGAACGGTGTCGGCTGGACGGTGATCTCCACGAAATATGTGGAAGGAACCGTGCTGGAAGATCTTGAGAATCCTGCACCGTATTACGAGACGATCGGTGAATGGGCTGCGAAATTCCATGAGCAGTCGCGCACGTGGAGCAAACCGTACGGTTTCACCCGCTTCAATTGGGATCTTTCGAACATGGTTGGTCCGGCACCGCGTTGGGGACGTTGGGAAAACGCCAATCTCACCGACGAAGAGAAGCAGCTGTGCGACACCGCGCTGTGGAAGGCCATGGACGTGGTGATGAAAGTGCCGAGAACCAACGAAACTTGGGGGCTTATCCATGCCGACTTGCGCCCGTCGAACGTGATTCGCGGCAATGACGGGAGACTGACCGTCATCGATTTCGACGATGCCGGATACAGCTGGTATCTCTACGATTACGCTTCATCGCTGAGTTTCATCGAACATGAACCGTATGCTCCCGATCTTGCCAAGGCGTGGGTCAAGGGATACCAGCGCGTCGCAGGTTCGTTCACGGATGAGGAACTGCGTATCATGTCCGCGCTTTCCATGATCCGACGCATGCAGATGCTCGGCTGGACCACCAGCCACCGTGAGGATGCCCTGCCCGACGGTCTCGCTGCACAGCAGGCTCCCGGCAGCGTGATGTGCGCAAAAAACTATCTTGAGGATCCGCTCTGGCTGCTGCATTAGGCAAGTTGCATGAAACAAGCGTAATTACGCAGAAACCAGACAATCCAAGAAATCCAATCGTAAGCACGTAAAAATACGCAATTACGAAAATCTCAATTTTTATAACTTAACAACATCTGACCGCAACCAACCAAACGAGGAATCAATGGCATAACTCGCCGAACAATAAGAGAGGAAGGCGATTACAATGACTGCGTCAACTGTTTCGGGACGATCGATAGGCGGCGTGACCTACGTTGAAACCGACAAGGACTATTTCGCAAAACGACAGCTTAAGCGAACCGCGGGAGCGTTCGGTCTATGGGCCATCGGCATTTCCGCGGTGATCTCCGGCGACTTCTCCGGCTGGAACGGAGGCATCGCCCAAGCCGGATGGGGTGGCATGCTGGTGGCCGCCATCGTGGTGTACCTCATGTACGTGCTTATGCTCAACTCCATCAGCGAAATGGCGTCGGCCATGCCGCACACGGGTGGCGCGTATTCCTTCGCGCGTGCCGCCATGGGTCCGTGGGGCGGCTTCTTCACCGGCCTTGCGGAAACCATCGAGTATGTGATGACCGCAGCCACCATCGTCTACTTCTCGTCGGCATACGCTGATGCGATCCTGTCGAACCTGACCGGATATTCGCTTGACGATCATGGCTTGGCTTGGGTTTGGTGGCTTGCCTTGTATGCGATTTTCGTAGTGGTCAATTGGCTGGGCGCCGAAACGTCGTTCCGTTTCGCCGAAGTCGTGTCGATCGCCGCGCTCGCCATCGTCGCACTGTTCGGTATCGGCGCTTTCGCCACTGGTAAGGCCGATTTCTCCACGCTGCTCAATATCACGCCTACCGAAGGTAACTCCGCGTTCCTGCCGTTCGGCCCAGGTGCCATCTTCTACGCCATGCCGTTCGCCATGTGGTTGTTCCTTGGTATTGAGCAGCTGCCTCTGGCTGCAGAGGAAGTGCGTGAGCCGGAAAAGAACATTCCGAAGTCGTCCCGCCTGTGCATTTTCACGCTGGGATTGTCCGCGCTGATCATCGTGTTCCTGAACCCGGCTGTGGTCGGTTCCGAAGCGCTCGCTGGTTCCGATGAGCCGTTGCTGGATGGCTATCGTGCGATTCTGCCGGGCAATCTCGCCGCGGTGCTGTCCGCATTCGCGTTGATCGGTCTGCTCGCTTCCATCCAAGGCATTATGTTCGCGTATGGCCGCAACCTGTATTCACTGTCCCGTGCAGGCTATTATCCGGCGTTCCTGTCGCTGACCGGTAAGAAGAAGACGCCGTACTGGGGGCTGGTCGTCGGCGCGATCATCGGTTTCGCAGCCCTGTTCATCATCGCGTACGGCGGTGATGGCGCCGGTTCGGTGGTGTTGAACATCGCTGTGTGGGGTGCGGTGCTGGCATATCTGCTGCAGATGGTTTCCTATGTGATCCTCAGGAAGAAGATGCCTGATATCAAGCGTCCGTTCACCAGCCCGTTCGGCGTGCCGGGCGCGGTAATCGCAGGTTTGCTTGCATTCTGCATTTTCGTTGCCGTGCTGCTGAACCCGGATTATCGACTGGCCGTCTACGCCATGGTGGTCATCTACGTTCTCGCGACCATCTTCTTCGCGGTTTACGGACGTAAGCACCTGGTGCTTTCTCCGGAAGAAGAGTTCGCCGCTTCCGGCGGAAAGGTCGCATATAAGACTGAAGACTGACTGATTTTCTGCGATTATCGTTTCGTTTTCTTGAAATAAAACGATATTGCCAAGGCCGTGTTCATCTGGGATGCGGCCTTTTTCAATCATCGGAAATATGTAAAAAGGTCAACCAAATAGGTGGAAAACATCGGAAATGGTTTGTTTCTGCGCTGTATCAGCCACTCAACATTACTGCGTTACCGTGTGGGTAACGCCACAGGAAGCCAACGAAAGAAGGAATCATGGCAACTCGATCAACCATCATGGACACCAATAGCTTCCGTCCGGAAATGGCGGCCGCGCTCGACCCAGAAACACGCAAACTAACCGAAGAGCGTGACGTGCTTGGTCCGGCCTACCGTTTGTTCTACCGCAATCCAGTGCATCTGGTGAAGGGCCGTGGCTCGCATCTTTGGGATGCCGACGGCGAGGAATACTTGGACGTGTACAACAATGTCGCATCCGTCGGCCACTGTCACCCGCGCGTGGTGGATGCACTTACCCAGCAGGCTTCGATGCTCAACACCCACACGCGCTACCTGCATGAGAACATCCTGCATTATGCGGAAGATATCCTCTCCACCATGCCTGACGAACTTGACCGCATCATGTTCCAGTGCACTGGTTCCGAAGCCAACGATCTGGCCATTCGCGTAGCACAGACCTACACTGGCGGCGAAGGCGTGATCGTGACCAGCGAGGCCTACCATGGCAATTCGGCACTCACCTCCAAGCTTTCCCCAGCGCTCGGCACCGCGCAAACGCTTGGCTTGACCATGCGCATGATTCCCACGCCGGACACTTACCGTTTGGTCATTGACGGCAAGCCTGCCGCGGAATGCGCCGCCGAGGAATTCGGCAACTGGATGGCTGGCGAAGTGCGCAAGGCCGTTGCCGATATGGAACGTCATGGCATCAAGTTTGCGGCATTGCTTGCCGACTCCATCTTCTCCTCCGACGGCGTGTACCCCGATCCGGTCGGCTATCTGAAGCCGGTGATCGACACCGTTCATGAACTGGGTGGCGTATGGATCGCCGACGAAGTGCAGCCGGGCTTCACTCGCACCGGCGACGCATTCTGGGGATTCGGACGCCAAGGCATTGTTCCCGATCTGGTCACATCCGGCAAGCCCATGGCCAACGGTCTGCCCACGTCGATGATGGCCGCCCGCCACGAAGTACTTGAACCGTTCGCAGGCTCCATTCCTTACTTCAACACTTTCGGCGGCAACCCGGTATGCATGGCCGCGGCCCAGGCGGTGCTTGACGTGATGCGTGACGAAGACACCATGAGCAACGCCAAGAAGGTCGGCGCAATATTCAAGGATGCCGTCGCGTCGCTTATGCCGGCACACCCCTGCATCGGCGACGTGCGTGGCGCGGGCCTGTACATCGGCTGCGAAATCGTCAAGCCGGGCACCAAGGATCCCGACCAGCAGGCAGCGCTCGATATCCTCGAAACCCTGCGTGACAACCACATCCTCACCTCCGTATGCGGCCGTTACGGCAATATCCTCAAGCTGCGCCCGCCGCTGGTGTTCAGCGAATCCGATGTGGATTGGTTCATGGATGGATTCATGAAGACTCTGGAAACATTGAAGCTGTAAAACGACAGATAACCATAAAGAAAGGGCGCGGATATGGAAGATCATACCGGCATCAGGCGCACGCGAAGCGCTACGAGCGAACTGGTCTACCGTATCCGCGCTCGCATTCGTGAACAGGAGCTTCTTCCCGGAGAGAAACTCGGATCGGAACGGGCGCTCGCCGACAGTCTTGGCGTCAGCCGTTCCGATTTGCGCAATGCGTTGACCGTGTTGGAATCCGATCATGAAATCATCCGCAAAATCGGTCGTGCCGGGGGCATCGTCATATCGGACGGACGTTTGGAACGCAATATCAACACGGTGGAATCATTGCCGACGATCGCGCGAAGACAAGGCATGCGCGTTTCGTCGAAAGTATTGCAGGCGGTGATTGCCCCGGCTTCCGTTTCCGACGTGCGTTTGCTGCGATTGCCGGGCGAGCATCCGATGATCTACGACATTACGCGATTGCGGTATATCGAAAATCGGCCGCTTTCGTTGGAACGGTCGCATTTGCCGGCATATCTGTTTCCTCTGTTCCTTACACGCGATTTGACGACCCCGTTCTACACCATGTTCGAACGTGATTATGGCGTGTATCCGTGCAATGTCGACGAAACATTGGAATCGGTGGTCGGCGACGAGCAGGAGAACGAGCTGCTGCAGATCGAGGCGGGAACTCCGCTGATGCGCATTCACCGGATCGCCTATGCGTCGGATGGACGCCCGTTCGAGCGTGCCACTGACGTGTATATCGCTGATCGCATGCGATTCACCATGCATCATTCCGGCTATGTACGCCTGTCCGCAACGTCTACGCAGAATATGACGAAATAAGCCGGAAGATTCTTCGGTTATACGATGCGGCGGTCGGCGGCCCAGCGGGTGAGTTCGGTGCGGTTTGACAGCTGCAGTTTGCGTAGTACGGAGCTGACGTGCGTTTCCACGGTTTTGATGGAAATAAACAGTTCCGCAGCCACTTCCTTGTACGTGTAGCCGCGCGCGATCAAGCGCATGACTTCCTGCTCACGGTTCGACAAGCGGTCCAGCTCGTCATCGTGGATCGGTCCGCTTGCAGAGCCGCCCATGCCAGCCGGTGAGCCATTTTGGAAAGCGGACAGCACGAATCCCGCCAATTTCGGCGAAAACACGGCATAGCCCTCATGCACTTGCTTGATGGAAGAAATCAAATCATCGCCGGAAATCGTCTTTGTCACATAGCCTTGCGCTCCGGCACGAATCACCGAACCGACATCCTGCGGCGAATCAGACACCGACAGCGCCAGAAACACGGTATTAGGGGAGTATGCGCGCGATTTCACGAGAATTTCAGCTCCGCCGCCACCCTCGCCACCGGGAACATGCACATCAAGCAGCACCACATCCGGCTTCGTCTGCGCGATCATCGCCACCGATCCCTCGACATCGGCCGCTTGCCCGACGATGTCGAAATGCGGCTGCAGCGTTGCGATAACGCCCGCACGGAACATTTCATGATCGTCAACGATGGCGATGCGGATCTGCTGTTCCTGCTCGTTCATTGCTGCTCCTCAAAATGATTGGTACGTTGATTGTTGGATTGACGGTTATGGTGATTGGGGAAATCGGTTTGTTGTGAGTTGCTTTGCGGCTCGTGCGATTGCTGCGCATTCGTGTCGGCGGCTGTGGTTGCGGATGCGGGCATGTCTGCGATTGGCATATGCATGCGCACCTCCGTGCCCCATTGCGGTCTCGATACTATCTCCACTGTACCGCCACGACGCTTGATTCGTCCGATAATCGATTCACGAATGCCAAGGCGATTCGCGGGGATGGCATTCACGTCAAATCCGTTGCCATGGTCGCGCACGAACACTTCCACCAGTTTGCTGCTTGCCTCGCAGTAGACGGAAATCGGCTCTCCTCCATGCGCTACCGCATTGATAAGCGCCTGTTGCGTGGCGTCAAGCAACGCATCGGTTTGCGCGCTTGGACGTGCGTCGCCCACCGTCACCACTTCGATCGGCTTGCCATGCGTGTCTTCCACATGTGCGGCGATTTCTTTCAAGCCGGCGTTCACGGAACGGTCAGACGTGGTGCGTTCCTGATACAGCCATTCACGCAATTCGCGTTCCTGCGAACGCGCCAGCGAAAACACCGTCTGCTGATCGTCGGCATGCAACTGAATCAGCGCCAACGTTTGCAGTACGCCATCATGCAGATGCGCGGTCATGTCGGCACGTTCCTCTTCGCGTTCCTTCGATGCGCGTTCCGTACCCAAATCGCGAATCAGCGCCATGATCCATGGCACAATCGCAAGCAATACGCCAATCAGCAGTGCCAAACCGGCGCACAGTATGCGAATCATGGAAAACGCGTCAAAATGCATGCAGGAACTGACGTACAAAGCGTATGCGGCGAAAATAATCGCAATGCCGCCAAGCATCGTCCATAGTTGACCTTCTTCGGCGTTGAAACGCAACCAAGAGACGCCGATGCCGACCAGACCAAGCAGCAGGGGCACAATCAGAGTGCGTTCAACACCGCCTGCGAACATGACGAAACAGATGGAAAGCAGCATCAGACCAGCTAATGCAAGCAAAGCGGGTTTTGGTGCTTTCTTCAGTGTCTGCTCAAGACTTTCGCTGGAAGATTGCGTATCGCCATGCGTTCCGTCGTTGCATGCAGTCGTATCTTCAAAAGATGGTGGTTGCGTGTGCTGACCATCTTGCGGAGCTGTAAAAGATTGATATTCCAGGGAAACAGGATATGTTCCGTACGGCATGTTGCCTCTGGAAAGCGGTGCCTGCCATGGCGAACGCTTGCCTGCGATAATGTACGTCTGCTGTATGGGGTCTCCCACGGGAAGTGCCATCCACAGGAAAATGTAAGCGATGAGCCCTGAACCGAACAGACATGTGGTGGCGAGGAAAAACAGGCGCACCCATAGCACGGCAATGCCCAAATGCATGCTGATCGCCTTGCATACGCCGGCTCCCATGCGTCCGTATGGAGGACGCATCAACGGCAGTTTGGCCGGCTGCGTCGGCAGCGGACGTCCCTCATGCAGGGCTTGATCGCAGCAGTAGCGCATATATACGGCGCTTGCCTGGTCGTATTGGCTTTGCGCATACCACGGTTTTCCTAAGGATTTCATACTTCTATTGTGCCTTGTAAGGGACGCCGTTTCAGGGCATTCATATAGTGTTCAGGGCAGATTCAGGGTGTTCCCCGATACATGTGGCATGCGCGAGTTGCTGTAATGGAACCATGAGCAATGCAAACAATGGTCCGCTGGGCGATCGCGGCAACGCAGGGCCGCAACCCGCTGCTGGACAGCCGTATCATCGGCAGCCTGCGTACGGTTCGCCGCAACCTTCCCGCGGCGGCCGTTTCTTCGCGTGGATTCGTTCCAGCCAGGTCAAGCGTGGACATGACCGTTGGATTGGCGGCGTGTGCGATGGCATAGCACGTCGTCTTGGTTGGAATACCACGTTGGTTCGTGCGCTTATGGTGGTTGCCACACTGTTTTTCGGCGCGGGTGCCGCGTTCTATGGCCTGGCGTGGTTTGTGCTGCCGGATGAGCGCGACAATCAGATTCTTGCTGAGGATTTGATTAACGGCAAGTGGGATTGGAATTGCATTGGCGCGCTGTTGTGCTGCCTTGTTGCCATCTGTTTGCCGGGGGCAGGATGGTTTGCTTTCGCGTTGGCCGCGTTGGTGCTGTGGCTTCTGCTCAATAGGCAGATTTATGCGCCGAATGTTCCTCCAAATCAGTGGCAGCAGCCCCCGTATGGTCAGGCTCCGTACGGTCAACCGCAATATGGTCAGCCTCAATATGGAAGTCCTTCGTACGGACGGCCGGTGCCTCCTGCATCGTCGTCTCCAGCGCAATCGAATCCTTATACTCAGCCGATGCAGGCGAGCGGCGCATATAACGGGGCGGCCAACACGGCTTCGTCACCGGAATCGCAATCGCCTCAGCCTCAGCGCCCTCAGCCTCAACAGCCTCAGTATCATGCCTACCAACAGCAGGCCAATGGTCCGGCCGCTTTTGCCACGGCCAATGTTCCTCCAACATTCACCGCTCCGGTAGCCCCGGTGGCGCAGACGCCTACGCAGCCAAGAAGGGGGCGCCGTAAGCCGGCTGGTCCACTGCTGGTATTGATGATGTTCGGTCTCACGATGATCGCATGCGCGCTATGCGTATGGTGCATTATGACGTACGGCGTTCAAGGCGGGCAGCGGGGCACCGAATACACGTTGCAGGCATGCGCGGCATTCGTCGGTGGCATCTGTCTGGTGACGGGAATCGTTATTGTCGCGCTCGGATTCGCGGGCAGAAGAACGGGAGGATTGCATCCTCTGACATGGATATCCGTATTCATGTCGTTGGTCATGGTGATGGCTTTGGCGGGTTATTCGCTGTTCAGCTATCGGATTGACGCGAGCATTCCCTCATCCTACAAAAGGGTCAATGTGTCGGGAATGACCACCATGGGCTCCACCGCCAGTGAAATGAGCGAATACGAGCAGGGCATCGTCGCGCAAGGCGATGATTACGCCACCGACGTGCTGCATATCGACTTAAGCGATTACGCGAAAAACAACGGTCCGCACAAAGTGGATCTTCAGGATGGCACACAGGGCACGACTTCCTGCCCTACAGGAACGTTGAATGTGGTGGCCTCAAGCGCACAGGTCGTGGTGACCTTGCCGAACGGCTGCTGGTGGGCGTTCGGGTCTGACGGTAATTTCTACAACATCACCGATTTCGTCGGCAGTTCGGACGGGCTCACGTTGGATTCCGGCAATATCTATGTCTCGCTTATGGGCAACGATTCCACGAAATCGGTAGTGAAAAAGCGTGCGCTGGGAACTTACGATCGGAGTTGCGGCTCGTACGGAGACGAATCCGGCATCGAGGATTTCGATGATGAGACCGATACGGAAGATGGCATGGATACCGGCGCCGATTCCACTAGGACCGATTCCCCCTTCAAAGACGGGGATGTGGACAAGGCCTACCGCGAAATCTACGACAATCATCAATATTGGCCGTGCTTCACCGGTGATGACAAGGCTCCGGTCATGCCAGCCGGACTGCGGATCAATACTATGGCAACGGTCGGCGGCAGCGTCGCGGTGCAGTATGCGTCCGACAACACATTGGGCAAAGCGGGAAAGGAGTGACCATGAGCGACGACAAGACCCAGGAAATGCCGGTCATGGCTGATGCCGGAGATATGCCTACCGAAACGTTGCATACCGTGGATGCGCAGTCCACGTATGACCAGTCGCAGCGCAGTGGGCGTGCAACGCAGGATGATAAGCCGCGCGTGGAATCCGCTCCAGCGCAAGGCGTTCCGACCTATACCGCTTCGGTAGCCGGCGCGAATGACGGGCGCAAGAATCGGCAGATCGGAGACGACATCATCAGACCTTCCGGAAGAAGCGGTTCGACCATCGCGCTCGGCGTGTTCACGTGCTTCATGGGAGTGGTGACGCTGCTTTGCGGCATGCATGTGCCAATGAATCTCTGGTGGTGGGCCAGCGATCCGAAACAGTTCTTCGTATTCCTGCTCGGAGGCATCGGCGTGCTGCTTATCGCCGTCGCCGTGATCTGGGCGATAGTCAGCGCGGTGCGTTCAAACCGATCCAAGAATGGAGGCGATGCGGACAGCGACGATCCATTCGACGCTCCCCATAGCTCGGATGCCACGGCCTTTTCGACTGATTCGGATAAGTCGCCGGTTTCGGAACGATCGTGAGAATCAGCTGAATAGCCCCTGATATCAGCCGCACCAACGAAATCGAGGCTGACATCGCAAACAAATACGTGACCACCATGGCATGACCAAATCCAACACTTGCTTTTCCATCTTGACGTTGGATTTTGGTCGTACCATGGTGGTCATTTTTATGGTGATGTACGGGGCTTACTGCAGTTTTCAGTAATTGTCACGGTGTGTTTTCACTGTGTTTACTGTGCGGCCTCAGCCTGTGCCAAATCCTCAAATCCAGCCAAACGAACCGTATTGCGAATCGTCTCTTCGGTGAGATTGCGCCGCTCATGCCGCAAACGCTCCACAAAATCGTGGTACAACGCCACGGTACGGTCGGAATAGGTGCCCAATTCGCCGCGCAGATACGTTTCGAACGACGTGGTCTCTGGCGTATCTTCGACAGTGGTCAGCACACGCATCGCCTCGCCGAGATGAGGAAAACGCTCACGAAAATCACGCGCCCACGACACCTGAACTGTTATGATGCCTTCCTGCAAGACGTTGCGATTCGCGGAAATCCGGGGAATATACGGCGCAATGTTTGCACAATACTCCTGTGGATATGTGGATTGCATCATGCGACCATACTTTTCCGTCACCAAATTACGTCCAACACGGTCGGCTTCCTGCAAGTCCGACCGGTAACTGCGCAGCAATTCCTCCGGCCACGTCATGAACTGACTGGCACGCATCTGATGAAACATCGGCCAATTGCCTTGGCAGGACGCGCGGCCGCCCTCATTATTGGTTTGCTGAAACTGATTCCACTCCAGTTTGATAATGGATTCAACAAGATTTGCTGTATCGTGACCGTCTATTACATCTGAAATTACGCTGCTATTCATATGATTTCGATTCTTGATTTCGTCTGATTATTGCTCTGATTTGCAATGCTTGCGATGGATTTTTTGATTGTAGGCACGTCACAGGCTGTGCAGACAACTCGCGTCGGACTTGATATGGTCCTCAACATACGGCCGCTGCCATTCCACAAACGTTTCGTGGGATTCGGTCAATCCCTCCCGCAGCAATTCATCCACAACATCACTGCAGATGCGCTCAACAGTGGCGATAATGCGCTCCGCCGCAGGCTTCGCACCCTTGCCGCCCTCACCGAAACCGACACCACCGAAACATGCGGCGGAACTCAATCGCAATATGTCTTCCAACTGTTCGCACACGCCGGCCAGCCTTGTTGCCATACGGCGGCTCAGCTTGCGCATGGCAGCAAACTGCCATTTGTAATACGGCAGATACCCAACGCTCACCGGCTCATTGATCAGAAACATCAACGAAGCCGTGGCGTTCACGAACTCATGAATGCTCAACATCGCAGCAGCACCATCGCCACGTTGCAGCATGCGCGGCAGATTGTATTGCCCCGCCTGAGCCATCATGCCCAAACGGCGGGAAATCAAGGAAAGTCGAACATCTTCCGGCATGAACTTGAACCCCTGCCGAGTCTTGGAAAACACCCCCAACGGATCAGCGAACACCTGACCGTTTGTGGCAGTGGCCAACGTATCTTCCTGCAAACTTAGCCAAGATGCAACATCGTTCTGCGCCGGAGCCTCACGAAACAGCGTGATCCGCTCGAAAAAATCGCCGATACGAAACACGCCATCACGGCGGAACTCGCCTTGCGCACGCGGCGTAAGTGGCAATTGAGATGCGGCAAGAGCGTCGGAATTAGCCGAACCATGCCCTGCAAAATGCGGCTTGCCCTGCTCGGCAACAGTGAAATCGCGACTCAACGCATCGTAATCAGCCTGCAGATCGGAAGAGCACACGTCTGAACTCCAGTCACAGTTCCGTATCTCGTATGCCGTCTTCTGCTTGAAAAA
>ENA-UPWP01000726-UPWP01000726.1-human-gut-metagenome-genome-assembly--contig:-NODE-726-length-24556-cov-9.316680_pt1 | contig 24556 bp, 20 predicted proteins | sample MGYA00250052_ERZ773380 | MGnify/ENA primary metagenome ERZ773380 (study PRJEB29103, sample SAMN06112063) | human gut metagenome | biome: human gut; feature: ankylosing spondylitis patient; material... | reverse complement strand
ATGGCGGTTTATTAAATTATGAGTACATTAGCATTAACTAATGTAATAAATGAGTATCAATATGATGATATAGCCCAACATGTTGAGGATATTTCCTTTGATCGTTATGATGCTATGTTTGCAGGTATGTCAGGCTTGATGGCTGGACTTATTGATGTATTTTTTGTCGGAGTACCTGATACTGGTGCATTTACGAAAATGGCAGATAATGTAGTTGATGATCTAGTCAAGAAGGCTGCCAAGTTATCAGGATGGAATCCAAAATCTGGACAGGAAAACAATATAGCATCTGCTATAGGTTATTTTGAACGTAATTTTAAGGTTAATTATGACCATAGAAGCTCAGTAGATGTTAATGGAGCATTTCAAATGGCTACTATTAATCACCATATTAAGTCGTTAGGGCATAGTCCAGATCCTATAGGATTGTTTTTTTCAATATTAGATCAGTTTACAAATACAGCAACTTATGTAGCTGACGGGAAACTCATTAGAATAGATACCACTGATAGTGATTTTCGCCTGGAGGGTAGTAATTTTATTGCAAAGTTATTTTCAGGCTTTGCTAATTGGTTAGGGCATGTATTATCTGATATCGCAGGTTCATCAGGTAGTAGAGGTAATGGCGGGAGAGGTAGCGGATTACCAATTCCATTTACGAATTTATTTCAATTTATTAACGTAGGTCAATTCCGGGTTGGGAAACACTTAAATGATTTTGCTACTGTAATGGTAAAGGTATTCCAAGAAGGATATGATTTTAGACATGGTCTTGCTATGGCTGTACCAGTACTATTTAATGAATTGATGATAAGAGCTTTTTATGTGATTAGAAGGCATTTCCAGTATAAGATACCTTGGCGTGAATGTTTACCTGACATGAAAGATAAAACTCTTCGATGGATGTTACTTATTAGTACGGGGGCTATGTGTCTTGTTGATGGTACTGATGCGGTTATTCGTGGTGGTGGTAATGCAGTTTTGATTTTTTTAAGAATGAATCTGATTGCATGGATTAGATTAATATATCTAGTTATGAAAGAGCTTTATATATTTGTAAAACCTATATTAAAAGCACTTTGGAAGCATGTTAAATCATGGATTACTGATAAGGTTTTTACTGCTTCTGAAAAGAAGCAAATTGTTGCCTTTTACGATCGCATCAATAGTTATCAAGTAAAACTTGATGAAGAATTTAAGTTGTTTTATGATGAGCTTTTAGAAGAACATAAGACGAATATGCTTTATATACAGGCCGTCAGTGATGCGCAGAACTCTACAGAGGCTATTAATAAATCAGTTCTTTTAGCAAGACATTATAAGGTTGATGAGAAATCTATAATGCATAATGCTGATGATGTGCGTAAAAAGCTTTTTGGAGGCTAATAGACGAAAATAGACTATAAAGATAATATATATAGGATGCTTTGTACACTTAAGTATTAAGGCATCCTTTATTTTATATAGCCAACCTATTATTATCGTATTCAAAGTAGCGGTCTGTGACTCTATGGGATTAATACTGCGATAATGTTATAAAAAGCTGTGTTCCTAATCGAAGTGCGACTTAGTTTACTATGGAGCGCGGAGGTTAGGGACACAGCTTTTTAGCTAAAATGTAGCGATGTATTCGGGCCCCATAGAGTCACAGTATCGTAAACTTAAACGGTAATAATAGGTTGACTATATATTCCTTTTCGCTGTATATTGTAATTAGATTGTAAACTTAATCATATAAATTAGTTAACCTATGCGGCAGTAAGTATTCGCTTGAGAGGAGCTTTGTATGAAGCAGTTAGGTATTTCTATAATTGGTACAGATACAGATGTAGGTAAGACGTTTGTGACAGGGTTATTGGGGGCGATGGCTGTAGACGATGGCTTTGCTGTTGGTATGGTGAAACCTGTGTCTTCTAGTGCAGTTCCTTTCCCTGAATGTGTGACGATGGATGAGGATAATTATAATATTGGCCTTGAGAGTAAAGATGCAACACATTTGATGCGCTCGGCAGGTATTTCTGAATCTCGTCGTTATGAAGTGAATCCTTATGCTATAGCCGGTGATTTCTCTCCTCGCCTTGCAGCGGAATTGGCTGGTATCGAGATTGACTATGATGGCCTTGTAGAACATACATTAGATGTAGTGAGTCGCTATGACATAACCTTTGTAGAAGGTGCAGGCGGTATTACGACCCCTCTCTATGGAGATAAAACTTTCACGGATTTTATGAAAGATATCAAATTACCAGCAATTGTTGTAGCAGATGGTCGCCTTGGATCTATTAATCGCGCCGTTTTGACTTGCGAATATGCTAAGTTGCATGGTATCGAGGTGAAAGCTATTATCGTAAATGATACAACAGCTGTAGATCTGTTTTTGTTGAAAACAAATGTGGCAGATATGGAGCGTTACACAGGTGTTCCTGTAGTAGCTGTAGTGCCGCCATACCAAGGTCCGGATATTCAAAAGGTTCAACTTGGTTGGACTCGATCTTTTATTGATTCTAAGGAATTATGGAACACAGTATTAGGTCTATAAATAATAATTGGCTGATTTTATATTAGCTATAGCAATTTTATATATGTTAGAAGTGATATTGAGTACATGTTAACAGTAATTTTGAGACGTATTAAATTTGTAATTTAGCATACCTTAGATTGGGCAACTTAATTTAGTTTATATAAGGTATATGTGATAGAGAGTTATAGTTTGTAAACTTAGTAAGTATGAGGTGACGAAATGGCAGAGAAACAGCTTTCACAAGCAGCACAATGGGACCACGAGTTTGTATGGCATCCATTTACACAAATGCAAGATTGGCTAGCACAAGAGCCAGTGGTAATTGAACGCGGTGAGGGGGTATATCTCATCGATGAGAACGGTAAAAAGTATTACGATGGCGTATCTTCGTTGTGGGTTAATATTCATGGTCACAACCATCCTGTATTGAACCAAGCATTGAAGGATCAAACCGATAAAATTGCGCATAGCACATTATTAGGTCTCGTAAGTCCTCCGTCTGCACAATTGTGTAAAGAACTTGTAGAGCTTGCTCCAAAAGGCCTCGATAAAGTATTTTTGTCCGATGATGGCAGTACAGCTATCGAAGTGGCTATTAAGATGGCATATCAATATCGTCAGCAAGTGGGCCAAACTAAGAAAACTAAGTTTATCGCCCTCAATGCAGGCTATCATGGGGATACATTAGGCACGGTATCCGTAGGTGGTATTCAATTATTTCACCAAGTATTCCATAATCTATTATTTAAACCATTAACATTGCCAAGCCCTGGTGTGTATAGAGATTTGGCAGATCGAGATAAAGCTTTTGAAGAGTCGTTGACTGAATTGGAACGCATCCTTAACGAAGAAGGCGATGAAATTACAGCTCTTGTTATGGAACCATTGGTGCAAGCAGCGGCAGGCATGCTCGTAATGCCTCACGGTTATTTGAAACGGGTTCGTGAGTTAACAGAACAACACGATGTATTCCTCATCGTTGACGAAGTAGCTACTGGCTTTGGCCGAACTGGCAAATTCTTTGCTTGCGAACATGAAGGAGTATCTCCAGATTTTATGACCTTATCCAAAGGCATCACTGGTGGGTACCTTCCATTAGCAGCAACATTGACTACACAACGCGTATTCGATGCATTCCTCGGCACCTTTGAGGAAAAGAAAACATTCTATCATGGTCACTCCTATACTGGTAATGCCTTGGCCTGTGCCGTTGCGTTGGCTTCTTTGAAAGTATTCCGTGATGAAAAGGTAATTGAACAATTGCCTGCTAAAGTAGAAGCTTTCACAAAGGCCTTAGAACCTATTAAATCTTTGAAGCATGTGAAAGAGGTTCGTCAGCGGGGTCTCATCGTAGGTATTGAACTTGAAAAAGATGTGTCCACCCACGAAGCGTATCGCCCAAATGATGCGGTAGGTGCTAAGGTGGCAATCCTTGCCCGTGAACAAGGTCTTATTTGCCGCCCTATTGGCGACGTGGTTATCCTTATGCCTCCATTGGCATCGACTGTGGAACAATTAGAGGACATGGTTCGTATTGTAGGTGAAAGTATCCAACGTGCAACTGAGGAAGAGGGGATACTTGAAGATATGCGCCCAATTATTTTATAATGCTAAATTAATTATTGAAAAGCTACACCTATTGTCTTTTGTTAGTAGTTTAAGGCAATGGGGTGTAGTTTTTTTGCATAACATATCGAAATTTCGTCATATTTTAAACTATAGACTATACATTGCCAAAATTCGATGATTATTTAGCATATCTATGATACTATATATGTATAAAGGAGGTCATCGTATGGACATTTATGTAATTATGCAAGTTATTATTTTATTTGGTGCCATCTTCCTCGGTGTTCGCCTAGGTGGCATGGGCATCGGTTACGCTGGCGGCCTTGGGGTTGTGTTGTTAAGCCTTGGTATGGGGATGTTTCCGGGACAGATTCCATGGGATGTAATTCTGATTATCATGTCTGCTATCGCAGCCATCTGTGCCTTACAGTTAGCCGGCGGTCTTGATTATTTGGTGCGCATTGCTGAAAGTATTTTGCGTAAAAATCCTAAGCATATCAACTATTTGGCACCAACTGTTACGTATTTCTTAACTATTCTAGCGGGTACTGGTCATACAGCATTCTCTATGATTCCAGTAATCGTAGAGGTGGCGAAAAGTGAAAACATTAAGCCATCTGTGCCATTATCTATCGCCGTTGTAGCAAGCCAAATTGGTATCACAGCGAGTCCTGTATCGGCAGCAGTAGTTGCTATGAGTGGGTTCCTTGAGCCATATGGTGTTAACTATCCTACATTGCTCGCCATCTGTATTTCCACAACATTTGTAGGGGTTATGATTACGGCATTTATCATGTCTACCTTTGCGAATAATGATTTATCTTCTGATCCAGTGTATCAAGAACGTTTGGCGGCAGGTCACGTGGCGCCACCTCGTGAAAAAAGCACTGATTTCCACTTAAAACCTGGTGCAAAAACTTCTGTATTGATTTTCTTGATTGGTATCATTTGTATCGTATTCTACGCAACAGCAATTTCCAAAAACATTGGTATTATTAAACCAGTTATCTTTGGTCGAAATGATGCTATCATCGGCTTTATGATGATTATTGCGGCTGCTATCACATTCTTCTGTAAGCTTGATACAGCAGAACTTGTTAATACAAGTACATTCAAATCCGGCTTATCCGCTTGTGTCTGTGTACTAGGCGTAGCATGGTTGGGTGATACCTTTGTAAAAGGTCATATCCCTGAAATCAAAGCGCTCGCTTCTAGCATGGTAACAGCATATCCGTTCCTATTGGCGGTAGCGTTCTTCTTTGCAAGTACATTGTTGTATAGTCAAGCGGCAACTACGCAAGCTTTGGTACCAGCTGTAATTCTAGCTCTCGGTATTACACCAGAGAACACAGGATCCGTTTATATTATTATCGCATCCTTTGCAGCTGTATCTGCACTCTTTGTATTGCCTACATATCCAACACTTTTGGGGGCTGTACAAATGGACGATACGGGCTCTACACGAATTGGTAAACTCGTATTTAACCATCCGTTCTTCATACCTGGCGTACTTGCTATTGCCATCTCCGTAGCACTCGGTTTCTTAGTGGCTCCGTTGATGCTGTAATTGGTGAAAGTTAAAAACAATTCGTATACATCGTTTTTATTAGAAACAAGTATCGAGTTAATACACATAAATCGTGAGTTAATAGATACATATAGCAATGTATTGTATCATTATAAAAGGACGTAACCTTTAAAGTTACGTCCTTTTTCTTGCGTGTATGTAGAGATTTCTATTAGCCTTTACCATCTTGGAACGCAGGGAATAATGGTATATAGATTAGCGGATTTTTATAGACTAAGATATACTAGATATATAAGAATATTCCGAAGATATCTTATTAAGGAGATATACAATGAAAAACGTCTTAATTGTTTCTGGCCATACAAATTTACAAGGTGATTCTTTTGCGAGCAAAATCATTTTAGAGGATCTTCAAGCAAAGTTGTCTAATGCAACTTTTGATTTTCTTGATCAAGAATATCCCGATTTCAAAATTGATGTGTCAGTAGAACAGGCAAAAATGGAAGCCGCTGATATTATTGTATTGCAATTTCCTATCTTCTGGTACAGTATGCCAAGCCTTATGGCTAAATGGATGGAGGATACCTTCGTTCATGGTTGGTCTCACGGATCTACAGGAAAAGCTTTACATGGTAAAAAGTTATTGCTTTCCTTTACAACAGGTGCACCGGCAGATATGTATGTAGAAGGTGGTATTCAAATGTATCCTGTAGAGACTATGACTACTCGTTTCCAACAAATGGCTAATCTTTGTGGCTTAGTCTATGAAGGATATATTTACACTGGTGGTGTATCCTATGTTAGCCGTCCAGATGCAGAGAAAGTAAAAATTATGGAGGCTGCTTGTCATGAACATGCAGATCGTGTGATTACACGTTTGAAAGAATTATCTAAATAATTAGTTAAACAGTTAGCTATAGTATTAGTTGAATCGTTAGCTAAAGGTTTTATGTTATAGATTTAATATTCTTGTAGATTTCCCGGTAAAACAAATGGCCCATCTAATCAGATGAGCCATTTTTGTTATTTATTTTTATTTTTACAGTTTCTACAGATCCCCGCTATTTCCAAGTGATGTTCTGTCACTGTAAATCCTGCATCTGTTAGTTCCTGTGGCATTTTTACAACTGGACATGTATGAAGCGGTATCATGGCCCCACATTTTGTACATACTGCATAGTGCCGATGCGTATGAGGGGTAATCTCATAATATGCCATATCGCTACCCATGAGTGTTGTACGGGTAACAATATCTTTTGTTTCTAACAGCTCAAGGGTACGGTAAATAGTAGACATCCATGTCGTGCTACCATCGCCTAATCGCTCTGCGATTTCCATAGCAGTTATGGGTTTATCTGTAGTTGTTAATACAGACCAAATGGCTTCGCGCTGTTTGGTCTTTTTTATGCCTTCTGGCCAAGTTGTTGTATTCATAACTCTCTTTCGATTTTGTTTTAATACTAAAACTGTTATACACTTGTATAGTTAAATGACTTATATGGCTAATAGAATATCAAATATGCTATCGCATTTGGTTAGATATATTTTTATATTTAACTAGTTATATTTTTTAATCTACTAGCTATATTATTTGACTCTAACTAGTTATATTACTCTAACTAGCTATAATATTTATGCCTAAATATATAAATTATTGTTTTAGCTTATCTACTAAACTGAAAGCGTCGTATGATGGTGCGAATATTTTTAATGACTAACACTACCAGTAAAATACCTACCGATGTTAGGGACACGAAGCCACCAGGTGCTACGTTAAGGAAGTAGGATCCAAAAAGTCCGATAATCATGGCAAGTAAGCTAAATCCAATGGAGCATAATAAAGTTATTTTAAATCCTTTTTCTAATTGTAATGCAGATGCTACTGGTAATGCAATCATGGCACTCAATACGAGAACACCAACGATTTTAATAGAAATGGATACGGCGGCAGCCATTAAGATAGCAAAGATATAGTTGATAAAATCTACCTTAACACCTGCTACACGAGCCGCTTCTTCATCGTAAGCGATGTAGAGTAAGGAGTTATACAAAAAGTATAGCGTTAATACTGATAAAATGGTGAGCACTGCAATACTAATCATATCGGTTGCGTTTACCGTTAGGATGCTACCAAAGAAGAATACATTTGCGTTAGCCTTTAGTTTGCCTGAGCTAATAAGTGTAATAGCTGTACCGATGCTGAGGGATAAGATGATAGTAAGAATAAGATCGAGATGGTGTGAAAAATATTTTCGCAAGAACTCGATGAGTGCACCGCAGATGGCAGTGAAGATAAAGGCTCCTAAAATTGGATTAGTATTCGTTAATAAACCTAGTGTAATACCTGCTAGCGATGCGTGACTCATGGTATCGCCAATCATACTGGAACGGCGTAGCACCATGAAGATACCAATACATGGACATAAAAGAGAAATACAAATTGCTACGAAGAAGGCATTTTGCATGAAATCATAACTAAACATGGCGCACCTCCTCAACTGTGGTATCATCGGCCTGAGCCTGAGCCTGAGCCTGAGCCTGAGCCTGAGCCTGAGCCTGAGCTTCTATTGTTACATCTGTGAAACAGGAGCAGTTTTTGTGATCTATTGGATTGCGACCTGTACTGTGCATGATTTCACTAGCATATTGCTCAGGGGAGCAAAGGTGACCTTGACCATTTGCAATATGGTAGATATTGGTAGAGTTGGCGAGAGCCATTTCGATATTGTGCTCAACAGAGATAATCGTAATATGGTGCTCTTGGTTCAAATTTCGAAGTAGAGCATAGATGCCCTCTTGGCTTTTTCTATCGATACCTGTTGAAGGCTCATCGAGGATGATGAGGTCAGGCTTACCGATGAGGGCGCGGGCGATAGATACACGCTGAGCTTGTCCACCTGAAAGTTTGCTGATGAGACGGTCTTTAAATTCCGTCATATGGGTAAGCTCTAATACGCGATTGACTTCCTGTTTATCCTTAATCTTTAAAAGTTTACGGTAGGAATCGAGGATTTCTTTTACCGTAATAGGAAAGCCTGCGTGAGAGAAGTCATTTTTTTGAGACACATACCGAATATTATTGGTGCTTCGCTTGATAGAACCTTTTACTGGTGTAAGAAAACCTAAAATGAGACGGAGCAAGGTACTTTTACCACACCCATTATCCCCAACGATGGATATATAATCACCACTGTGAATATGTAAATTAAGGTCGTTTAGCACATAAGGCGGTTGACCTTGATAGGAAAAATAAAGATGTTCTATTGATAACATATGAAAACCACATTTCTGATTGACAAAATTCTAAGTAAGTTTATACTATAACTATATTACAAATGCAACTGAGTCGCAACTGCAACTAAAGAATGGTTTATATTCTGTATAGGCATAGCGATCAGGTTTTTACAAAGGAGGACTACGATGATCAAGAAACTGATTTTGTTAGTTGTAGGTATTATGATGGCTGCTTTATTTGCAGGTTGTGGCAACGATGCACCGAATGCACAGAAGGAACAAGCAGGTAAAAAAATCCAAGTGGTAACAAGCTTTAATGCAATGGCTGAGTTTACTAAGGCTATTGGTGGTGACAAGGTAGAGGTATCTACTATTATACCAGATGGTGTAGAACCACATGATTTCGAGTTGAAACCTGAAAATATGAAACAATTGGCAACAGCTCAAGTATTTGTGTATAACGGTTTTGGTATGGAGCCTTGGGCAAAACAAGCTATCGAAGCAGCTAAAAATGATAAACTCGTATCTGTTGTAGCTACTGAAGGCGTCGAAGCTATTAAAAATACTGACCCAGAAGAAATTAAAGAACATGGTGCAGAAGATCCTCACGCATGGTTATCTTTGAAAAATGCTAAAATTGAAGTGAAAAATATCAAGGATGCCCTTGTAAAAGTTGACCCAGCAAACAAGGATTATTATGAAAAGAATTATACTGAATACGTTGCTAAATTAGATGCAATGATTAAAAAATATGAAGAGCAATTCGCTAAAGCTCCGCATAAAAACTTTGTTACAGGCCATGCAGCATTTGCGTACCTATGCCGTGATTTTGGTTTAGAACAAAACAGTGTGGAAGATGTATTTGCTGAAGGTGAACCTAATGCAGCACAATTGGCTAAACTCATCGAATACGCTAAAGAAAACCATATTACTACTATCTTTGCAGAAGAAATGGCTAGCCCAGAAGTATCCAAAACTTTGGCACAAGAAGTAGGTGCTAAGGTAGAAACTATTTATACTATCGAAAGCAACGAAGATAATAAAACATACTTAGAACGTATGGATGAAAACCTTACAAAAATTGCAGCATCTTTGCAATAAGATAAACGAAAAGGCGGCCCCTAGTGGGGCTGCTTTTTTGCGTTATAATAGGTTAGAATAATATCTTAAAAGTTAAATTATATAGTATAATATATTAATAGATGAAATAAAAAGGAAACCTAATATGGTTATCATTAATAAATCAGGGATGGCTGATGAAAGGGCTTAACCATAGTTATTTTGAAGGGGCAAGTTACCTATAAGCAATTTGGTCTAAATCCTTGGATAACGGGTATTTCTTTTTACATAATATCCTTCATCTTTGGTGTGGGAGGTATAATGTTGTCCATGACGGTTTAAATATAGTTTGTGTTACAATTAGATAGATATAGGTGTTTTGGAGGTTTTATGGAAACAAAATGGTATTCAGATATTTGGCAGCTTATAGTAGCTCCCTTTAAACGTGGTATTCCACAGATTGTAGAGCATGGATCTTGTCGCAAAGGGTTCTATGCTACAGTAGCTTTGGCATTGACGTCATTCGTATTTTCAAATATTCTACCGGCTCTTCTGAGTATGATATTTGTGGATAAACTTAATGTTGCACTTACTGGTGCGGCAGCTCTTTCTGGGGTTGGCTTATTAGGTCTAGCGGTTGGCTTGCTATTTGCTTTTATTGGTATTGCTATTTATTCTGCTATTTTTTCTTGGGTCGCTAATAAATTTGATGCCCATACTACATATGAGTCTGTGTTAAAAATTATGTGGTATGAACAAGCTTATAATCAGATTATAGGGCTAGTTTATTTCATTGGATTCCTATTACTATCATTGCCATTTTTGCTGCTACTAGGCTCTCATCCTGATTCTACAGTAGGTAGTATTGTATGGATAACTATTATTATATTCGCAACGATAGCTTTTGCAGTTTATACATTCTGGGTATGCTTAACATTATTGAGTCGCCAAATTAATAAATCCCGTTTAGCAACTTTTGGCATTTCTATTATTACGAGTTTAATTCCTGTAATCATTTTAGGTATCTTGATTGGTATGGTAGTACTTGCTAGTTCCAGATAATTACATAACATGAAAAATATGAAAGGGGCTGTAATAAAACAGCCCTTTTCTACTAAAAAAGCTATTAGCTGATTATATATAATCTTCTAATAGCTTTTCTCTGTATTTTATAAGGGAAAAGGCTTGAAAGACCCATTACATTGGGATAATTAAAGTATGAAAAGATATGTGTTTTGTGCTATAATGATGAACGGAAAATGAAAAGGAACTATTTTTTATAGTTCCTTATTGTGTATTGTATGTTATAGTATTCAAACTTAAATGTTGTGTATGTATATTGTGTAAAAGGTGGTGATACCTATGATGGTGGGTTTAATGCAGTTTATCTATCGTTTATTAAACCCTATTGAAGAGAATAATCCTCGTATGTATCACTTTGATATTGCCTATGGGCAACTCATAGGAATGCTGCTATTAACACTCATATGTTATCAATTTACTATTGTAGGTGAAGGCGTATATTTAGATGCTATACGTGCGTTTATACGCAATTCTTCGTTATTAGTAAGGTGGGAATCGCTATCTCTTCCAGTAGGTCAACATGAAATACAACTTTTTTTGGAACAGATGGGTAGTCCTAGAGAATTTTGGAATATGGGTCGCTTTGCATGGGTAATCGGAAAAGTTATTCTCATGGCTGGTATCATTATAGTTTATGCGGTTGCTCAACAGCGTAAATTTTATGTTCGAACTGTTACAACCGGTATTTTGCATATCATGTCATTTGCTCAACTTGTTGTGGCATTGATTACTTTTACAGCAGGGATTATGCTGATTTTAACTTCGGTACCATTAATACTGCAAGCAATCATTGGCTTCTGTATGATTGTCCTATGTGTTTTAAGTACCGTATTATTGTTACAAACTATGGGACGTATAGTGGGAGCATGTATTAATGGAACCCCTTATGAAGGTTTGATTCTGATGTTGATTGCGCTTTTGCTGGTACACGTGTTTGAATGGATTTATATGTTGACTCGATAAAATACATATGATATATCTAGGACGAGACATGGCTCGTCCTTTTTTACTAGTTTTAAACTAAAAGGAGCATTTATGACATGGTATAAGGATATATTGCATTTATTTACCAAGCTTAGCGAACAATCTTTTCAGAATATTATCAATTATGGATCTCATACAAGAGCCATTCTGAATCTAGTCGTATCTACTATTGTATTATATATAATGACCTATAGCTTACCGTTTATGGTGAAAGTTATATCTCCAATGCTCGGAATTAAACGGATTACTGGGTTAACTCATTTTGATGTAATTAGTATTTTAGCAAGTTCTATATTTTTAATTTTTCAAATTATCATCGGTTCATTTGTTATATGGCGCTTACTTGTTTTATTAGGTGGTCGTGGTACTTATGGTGGGGTATTGCGCAATTATATATATGGATTAGCTTATACAAATGCACTTCGCACGGTTGTCTTAGTATTAATTCATATACTAGGGATTATTTTTTTCTCTTTGTCTCTTCAAAAATATGTAGGGGATATGGCTTATCTTATTACGATGTTCAGCCAGTATTATGCCGTGTTCATTGTAGCCCAATTAATGAGACGTTATGTTGAATTAGGTATCATTAAAACCTATATTGTTATCTTTATTGTGGCATTATTATCTGTCTCTGTATTACCTCAATGGATTCGCTTTGTTCATACTCTCTTCAAATGATGTATTATAATAAGACTTAAAAAAACCGCAAGATAAAATTCTTGCGGTTTTTGTTCACTCTATAATAAGTTGGGCTTCGTAGTGTTGTAATAATAGCGCCACATTATCTTCGTCGTATTCGATTTGTTGTGACCATCTAGCAATTTGTTTTAATGGTTGTCCCTCTAAGGCGCTGGCTATAAGTATATAGTCAGTACCATCCTTTGCATAGGCTAAGATAGATTCCAAGGAATAATCTGATAGCATATCGATTTGGCGATACAATATATATTGGTACACTTTGTTAAATAGGCTCATATCCTTATGCTGTATATAGGTCTGTACGGATGCGATGAGTTGGTCTAGTTTACTAGATAATGTATTAACTTGTGCTGTCCAATTCTCATCGATGGGTTCGGTTTGTTTATATAGGTCTAATAGTTCTTTGAAAGACTGCTTTGAGGGCTTTGGCGTATATTTAAATAGATTAGGATCTAAATCAAAAGCTAATAATTCAAAAACATTGTGGAGTGTTAATCGCTCCTCAGAATTGAATTCCTTATGGTCATCTTCAATTGTAAAGAGGAGTAAGTCCATTGGTTCTTGTCGGGCCAATAGTTCAACCGAAGCTTCACAAGATAATCCAACGCCACATAGTTCTAAGTCTTCAACGTATTTATAAAAGCGTGGATGCATATGACAGGTGTTGCAAAGTCCTTCTTCTCCCAATTCAAGAACTACCTTGCATAGACCTTTTTCATTGAGTAAGGGACACATAGGTTGTGCTTTAGAAAAGATAAAATGACTGCCTTCATCATCAACAGTGATGGCTTGGCGTAAGCTTTCACCAAGAGAACCTGTCATGGAATGATAACGTTCAGCCGTAGGCTCATCTATATCGATGGTCCACAGCTGACAACATGTATTTTCGCATTGATCGGCCTTGCATTGAAATGCGTGATATATAGTGGGGTAAATTGAAATCATAGTTAGCTCACATGTAGTTATAAAAATGAATCTATGTGCATTGTATCATAGGGCGTAGGTACATGCACTAATTATATAAATAAAGATTATAAACCACGTTGATTTAGTGTATAATTGTATATATATTGTTATGATAACTGTTTGAGATATGGAGGAACCAATGAGATCATTTTTTGTAAAAGGTAGCCTTGTATTGGCCTTGGCAGCGGCATTTGGCATGCCAAATGCAAGTGCAGCCCCTTTAGTAGCTGTAGAGCCAACTGTGGCAGTTGTTGATGGTAACCATGCGGCGATTGTAGGTGCTAATGGTTTATTAAATGCCTTTATCCAAAATCATCCAAATGCAGGAATTACGGAAATCGCCTTTGATGCGGATGGAGGTCAAATTAAGTATGATGTTGAAGGTTTTGATGAATCTGGTAAGTATGAGTTAACGTATATCTATGCTACTAATCAAATCTTTGAAAAGCGCGAAGGGGACTTCCATAAATCACTAAAGAAAAAATCGTTTGATCCTCGGGAAATCTTACCGCCTGCAGCTGTGGTGAACTTTGCTTATGCCCAAACAAAAAGTAAAGCTGTGAGCCTTAATGAATGGGCTGTACGCTATGATAAAGGTAAGATTGTGTACAAAGTTAGCTTTGGTACAGCAGATAATAAAGAAGTACATGTACGTATGGATGCAATGAATGGTAAATTGCTATCTGTTAAATTTGACGATTAATATATGATTGACTAGTTATTATATCTTAATAGTGCCTAGTTATTTTATTCTGAATATAATAATTAAATGCCTTAATACTATTTTTCTTAAAAAAATAACTAGTATTGAGGCATTTTTTGTGAAAGTTTGCTCATGAATGTGAAATTTTAGATATCGATACGTATATTTTGAAGCCGTTTATCCCTTATATATGGGATAAACGGCTTTTGATATGTTTTTCATGGAATTTTTAAGTATAAAGTAAATCCCATAGGATTTCATAGGAATTATATATAAATTCATTCTAAACTCACTATAAAATAAGCTTTTAATAGTGCTTCTACATTTTGACTTCATAGACTGTCGATAGTATGTGTACCAGTCGAAAGACAAACTCAAGTATATCTGAAATTTCCAAGCTATATATCTACAAGTCCATGCTAGATATATGTTTTGGAACTTACATGATGACATTGAGTTGACTGGAAATATACATGCGTAAAGTTGCATGTAAATGAATTAATAAGGAGGACAATATGAAAAAATCTATTTTAAAAAGTAGTATTGCTTTAGCAGTGGCTGGCGTATTTGGTGCCACTGTAGCTGTAACCGCAGCTGAACCAGTAACTCCAATGCCTGTTACGCAAGAAACAGCGAGTGCAGCGACTCCAGCACAACCAGTTACTGATCCAGTAGTTCCTACTACAGCGGTGGCTCCAGATGTGGCTACTACTGCAGTTGCACCTAAAACTCCGGTAGCTCCTGTAGCAGACGGTAATCAAGTAGGTACAGCAGTTCGTAATACTACACCAGTTCCAATAGCTACACAAGATGTTAAAACACCAGTAGCTCAAGAAACTGTAGTACCTAGTACAGAAAATCCTGCAGCAGCAGTTCCTACTATTGAAACTGCATCTGTAGCTAAAGCTCCTAGTGAAACAAGAGTAGTACGCGGTGGCGATAAAAAATCAGAATCTGTAGCAAAGCATGATAAAGAAGTTAAAAATACTAAAAAAGCTGCAGTAGACAAAGCGCCTAAAGTAAAAGTTGTGAAAGACGAAAAAAAGGCTGATAAAGAAGAGCCTACTAAAGAGGAAAAAAAAACTCTAAAAGTAGAAAATCACAACCTAGCACAACCAATCAGCAAGAAGGCGTAGTAGACCAAAATAGTATTTTCGTAGTTGGTGCTAATTATTTAATTGACCAATTCGAAAGTAAATTTGGAAACTCCAAAATCACTAATGTATCCTTCAAAACTCAAGGTAAAACTGCCATCTATGAAGTAACTGGTTTTAATACTAGTGGTGCTCATTCTATGACTCTAGATGTGGCTACTGGTAATGTAACGGATGGTACTCCTAAAGCATATGATGCATCTATGGAAGCTAGTGCTATTGATGCTGGAACAGTAATACCTCCACATGTGGCAATTAATGCAGCTTTCGTACAGTCTGGCAAGGTAGCAACTGGTATTAATGCGTGGTCTCTTGCTAATCAAAATGGTAAACCACTATATACCATAGAATTCCATGATGCACAAAATAAACCGATATCCGTTGTATTGGATGCTAAAACAGGGACGGTAGCAAAATAAGTTGATCTCCTATTCTATAGCGCTGTAAAGCAAACCCTTTCAAAAACGAACACTAAGCACTCAAAACTATACACACATAACATAAATACACTTACACACACATACACAACACACAAAAACACACACAATAAACAACACACACAATAAACAATTACACACAGCCCTCTGGATTGGATAGATAAACATTGACTCTCTCCTATGCCATCTATCGTTCAGAGGGCCCCTTATGAATTGTGGTTCCCTCCGAATCATAAGATTATATACTTGGTATGTATACTCTCTCTCACAATAAGAACGTAACTGCTTTACAGCACGCTGGGTATAGGAGAGCAAGAAAGCCCGTATCACATGTAGAATTCTACATGTGATACGGGCTTTCTTTATTTTACATAGGTTAAATATATTGTCGTGGTACGCGCTCTGAGAATCCACAAAAGATCTCATAAGGAATTGTGGAAGCAAGGGCTGCAATTTCTAAAGCAGAAATGCTTTCATGACCTTGAGACCCTAGAAGCACCACCTTATCGCCAGGCTTTACCGTGATTGTATCCGGAACAGAAACCATGAATTGATCCATACAAATACGACCTACTACGGGACAACGAGTGCCATGAATCAGTACGGTGCCCCGATTGGATAAACTACGAGGGTAGCCATCCGCATAGCCTACAGGGATAGTAGCAATTGTCATTGGCTCAGTTGTGATATAGGTAGATCCATATCCAATGCCTTCGCCAGCAGGGATATGTTGTACATGAACAACTTCACTATGGAAAGATAAAACTGGTTTTAAGCCCAATCGATTTGGTACATCAAGAGATGGCATGATACCGTATTGAATAATACCAGGACGAGCATCTGTGAATAGACTATCTTTGACAGATAAAAGACCTGCACTGTTGGCGAGGGAGAAACGGTAATCTGCTTCTGGACGGAATGCTCGTATTTCATCTACCATGCGATGAAATTTTTGCGTTTGGCTATGGGCGTGTGATTGATCCGCCGCATCAGCATTGCTCATGTGGGAGAAGAATCCGTCTATTTCCAAATTTTCGTAGGACTCAATGCGTTTGATAAACTCAATGGCATCCTCAGGCTTGATACCGATGCGATGCATGCCTGTATCAACGGCAACAGCAACGCGAATAATCATGTCGTGATTATCGGCTACTTTATTGAGTGATTCCAAGTCGGTAGATTCACAAACGGCAGGAATCGAATTAGTGTCTGCCACAAGTTCAAAGGATTGTGGCCTTGTGAGTCCTAATAAATAAATAGGTACCATAATACCTGCATTGCGAAGTGGTACGGACTCCTCTGGAATAGCAACAGCTAAGGATTCGTAACCTTCCTCCACGGCAATACGACCCATCATAACACTGCCGTGGCCGTAGCCATTGGCCTTGATGACAGCTGTAGACGTACTCCATTCAGGTAAACTATCTTTAATTTTACGCAAATTCTCGCGAACGAGACTTGTATTTATGGTCAAATAGGTAGGTCTCATGGTATTCCTCAATTCTATATAACATTACTCTTATTTTATAACTTTTGGGGAATTACACAATACTTTTGTGAAAGTTATATACAGAAAAATGAGTTTTACTTTGAATTTTATAGGCTTTATACATATATTATATACAATAATTGTGAAAGTAAACTAATTGGTTGTGAAAGTATATTAATTGGTATAGGTATTTGATATATAATAGAAGTTTTTTTAGTATAAAATTATATAAATAATAGTATAATTTATATAGAAGTAGTATTACATATATTTAAAGCTATTCAATTTAGGAGGTTCTCATGAGTGAACGTGTAGTAGTGGTAAATGCAGGCAAAATGAATTATGACCATGCATTGGATTTCTCCATATTATCTAATGATGTGCAGGTCTACGAAGATAGTACGAATGCTGAGCTTATTGAACGGATTCAAGGTGCTCGTGTTGTGGTTACAAAAGAATTGCCTGTAAGTGCCGATCTGCTTTCACAATTTCCTGATACTGTAGAGCTTATCGTAGAAGCAGGTACTGGCTATAATAATATTGACCTTGACGCAGCAAAGAAAAAGGGAATCACTGTGTCCAATATTCCTGCGTATAGCACAGAGCGTGTAGCACATACGGTGATCATGATGATCCTCAATTTTGCATCTACCATGCAGCAACAAATTGGTATGCTTGTTAAAGGTGATCGCAGCAATTTCACGAAATACCTTCAAGTGAGCCATACAGAAGTGAATGGTAAAACCTTAGGTGTTGTCGGAGCTGGTCACATCGGTATGGAAGTCATCAAAGTTGCAAAAGCGCTAGGCATGAACATCTTAGTGCATACACGTACACCAAAGGCTGATGGCGATGGCATTCGTTATGTGAGCCTTGATGAATTACTAGCTAATAGTGATTATGTTACTTTGCATTGCCCATTGAATGAACAAACTAAACATCTTATTAATAAGGAAACAATCGGTAAGATGAAACCTAATGCGGTCATTGTGAATACGGGCCGTGGACCTCTCATTAATGAAAAGGATCTTTGTGAAGCATTAGCAGCTAAACGTATCGCTGGAGCAGGTCTCGATGTACAAGAGGTAGAACCACCAGCTGAGGATAGTCCTCTCTATACACTAGATAATGTCATCATTACTCCGCACATGGGTTGGAAAGGTCTTGAAACACGTCAACGCTTGGTAGGCATTATTCGAGATAATGTACAAGCCTTCTTTAAGGGTGAACCAATCAATGTTGTATCTTGATAAATTTTAAATAATTATATAATAGGTTCTATAACGGCATGGAAGTAATTGTCTAATTCTGTAGGCGATTCTTTCATGCCGTTTTTTACCCACCATAACACCATTTCCACAAAGCTACCTGAAATATGATTAATAATAAAGTCATCCGGTAGATTTGTATTTGCTTTACGGTCTTGGTTGATAAAATATCCTTGTACCAACTCATTTAGATGATCCCTGAAATAGCGCAAAAAGATTTCGTTATTATCACTAGCTAGTAGCTCCAGGATTTTATTTTCATTTTGCTGTAAATGTTGTAATAAATGACCAAATACTGAGACTGGATAAATACTTTGTTGATAAAGCCCATGAGCATGAGGTAAATGATTAATACTATCTTTTATATGTAAAAATAAGTCTTCGCAGAGTGCTTCTAGTAATGCTTCTTTTGTGTCGAAATGAGCATAAAAGGTGGTGCGGCCAATGTCTGCGGCACTAATGATTTCTTGAACGGTGATTTTGTCATACGCCTTATTAGATAATAATTCGTTAAAAGCTATAAATATGGCTTTGCGAGTTTTTTTCTGTCTACGATCCATATTAACTCCTGTCGTTCTTTTAGTACAGAATAGCTTATATGTTCCGTAATGAACATATGAGATGTTTTATATATTGTATTAAAACCATAGGTTGATACAATTAAAGTGAACAAGGTGTTCGCTATCGTAATTATTGTACTGTAAGTGTAGTCATAATTCAATTCATATTGGTAGTGAAAGTCTGATAAGGGGATTGCTATATGGTACATCGAATACATGATATATTATCTGGTTTATATATGACGATTTTAGCGGGGCTATTTTTACTGCTTGATGGGATTCCGCATTTGATAGAGGAGTTTGGTGGACAGAGACCATTTCAAAATATATTCCCTTTTGAACCTTCCTGGATTACCGTTATTATTTGTGGTTTTCCTCTTGTATATTTATCTATACGAAGGATTGTATATAATAAGGGGATTAGTAAAATCTCGTCAGCTTTATTGATTTCCATGGCTATGTTTGCGGCCATTGCTATTGGAGATATATTTGCGGCTGGTGAGGTCGCCTTTATTATGGCTTTAGGCGCTCTCCTTGAAGAAGCAACTACAGAGCGAGCAAAAAAAGGGTTAAAGAAGTTAATTTCATTAGCACCTGTTAAGGGCCGTAAAATACAGGCTAATAAGGAAATAATGGTTCCTGTAGAGTCTATACAAAGCGGTGATTATTTACGAATCCTTCCGGGCGAAACAATCCCTGTAGATGGACGCATTATTAACGGTGAAACAACGGTAGATCAATCCATTATGACAGGAGAGTCTATACCTGTTGATAAAACAATTGATGATGATGTATTTGGCGGAACGATTAACTGTTTTGGTGCCATAGATATTATAGCTACTAAAGTGGGCGAAGATAGTTCTATTCAAAAAATGATTCAACTTATTAAAAATGCGGAACAGAAACAGGCTCCGATTCAGCGTATAGCTGATATTGTTGCTAGTCGATTGGTTCCTATTGCATTGATGATTGCATGTATAGGCTATTTAATAACTGGTAATATCATCGTTGGTGTTACTGTGTTGGTAGTGTTTTGTCCTTGTGCATTGGTGCTTGCTACACCTACTGCGGTTATGGCCGCTATTGGTCAAGCTACTAAACATGGCGTTATTATTAAATCTGGTGAAATTCTTGAAACTATGGGAAAAGTAGATACCATGGCATTTGATAAAACCGGTACTTTAACACGTGGCCAGTTAGCGGTTCAATCTATTTTAGCCGTTGATACAGATTATAGTGAGATTGATATTCTTCAATTAGCTGCATCTGTAGAGGCTAAGAGCGAACATCCTATTGGCAAGGCTATCGTTTCTCATGCCATAGAGCAAGATTTAGAAATACTTGATACTACTTCGTTTACGATGTCTGTAGGTAAAGGGATTATAGCCGTAATAAAAGGTCGAGAATTATATTGTGGAAATGAACGATTCCTTGAAGAGCATAATATTATTGTATGTGAGTCTATTCAAAAAGCCATTAATGTATATCGAAGTGAAGGAAAGGTATCTGTCATTATTGCAGATAGAGAGCATATTATAGGTATCATTACATTATCTGATACAATGCGAAATGATGCGATAAATATGATATCTGCTATCGCAAGCTTAGATATGACAACAGTATTACTTACTGGTGATAGTAAAGCAGCAGCTACATATATTGGAAAGAAATCTGGCGTTTCCGAAATACATGCGGAACTTTTACCAGGAGAAAAAGTAAGTATTATTGAATCATTGCAAGGGAAACATCACAAGGTTTGTATGGTTGGCGATGGAATTAACGATGCTCCGGCTATGAAGACTGCTGATGTGAGTATTGCAATGGGGACTATTGGTAGTGATATTGCCATAGAAACAGCTGATATTGCATTGATGAGTGAAGATCTTAGCAAAATTCCTTATATTAAGCGACTATCAGATGCTACGATTAGAACTATTAAATTTAGTATTGCTTTATCAATGGCCATTAACTGTATCGCTATTATTCTGTCATTACTTGAGGTTTTGACACCTACTACCGGTGCGTTAGTTCATAATGTGGGGTCCTGTTTGGTTGTCCTCATTGCAGCCCGTTTGTATGATAGAAAGTTTATTTAAATGCAATAAGAGCCGTCCCCGGTTGTATGGGGGCGGCTCTATTGATTAGGGCTATCATAGATCAAGTCTTGGTATATATATTTATATATATCAAGGGAGGTAGTTATCCTCAAACTTGATTATGATTGATGTTGTGTTTTGATGGGACTCCACCAATGGCGTCTATAGGCCTTGATGCCTTCCACCACGGTTCTTGTCGCTTTGGCTGCAATATCTTTCGTTGCAGCGGGGATGCCCTCTAGGCGATAGGGAATACCTAACTCCTTATATTTGGCGGTACCCATAACGTGATATGGTAAGCAGTCAACGGCTTGTAAATTTTTCAGAGATCCTAGGAAAAAGCCTAGATGATAGTGACGATCGGCATTATCTGTAATCGTAGGGACTACTACGTGACGAACCCAAATCGGAACTTCCACGTCTGCCGTTAATCGAGCAAACCCGAGAATGGGTTCTAACGGTTTACCCGTTAACCATAAATGCTTGGCTGGATCGATTTCCTTAATATCTAGGATGACGAGACTAGTTACACTGAGTAATTTACGGTATGCCACCTCTTGGTGGGGGTCAAAACAAATTCCACTTGTATCTAAACAGGTATGGACGTTTCTTTCACGGAAATATGTGAAAAGCTCAATAACAAAGTCGATTTGCATAAGAGCTTCCCCACCTGTGACGGTGATACCACCATTAGTATAAAATTGGCGGTTACGTTCGTACTGGTCCCATAATTCCTTTACGGTCATGAATTTAGCATTATCGCTAGCTTCATCCCATGTATCAGGATTATGGCAATAAGCACAGCGCATGGGGCATCCTTGAAGAAATACCACCATGCGCATGCCTGGACCATCAACCGTACCCATCGTTTCAACCGAATGAATACGTCCAGTCATAGGAAACCTCGATTAGATACGTTGATGGAATGTACGGGAAATAACTTCGTCCTGTTGTTGTTTTGTCAATTTGTTGAAGTGCACCGCATAACCGGATACACGAATCGTCAATTGAGGGTACAATTCAGGATGTTTTTGAGCGTCTAACAATGTTTCACGAGTAAACACGTTAACGTTCAAATGATGGCCGCCCTTTTGGGAATAACCATCCAATAACTCTACCAAGTTATCAACTTGTTGGTTGCTCATGGGTATAACCTCCTTTCAACCAAGACTAACACGCGTATCGATGCCGGTGAAAGCAGTTCGATACTGTGGAAGATTTTACTTATCTTCCTCTATAGTAACATTTGGTTCGCTGCATGCGAAGTTTGTATTGCTGTTAGGCAATTGAGAAGGGTCTAACTCAATATCAAAATCGCTAACGGAAACAAATGTTTCACCAGATTTACCTAATGCGTCCGGAATGATAGAGAAGGTATTAGAAATACCATCGGAGCAATCACGCCATGGCATTTTAGCTACGGATGCCAATGAAGATACGGCACCGTGAGAATCACGACCGTGCATTGGGTTCGCGCCAGGAGCGAAAGCTTCGCCAGCTTTACGGCCGTCTGGAGTAGAACCTGTAGCAGTACCATATACTACGTTGGAAGTAATTGTTAACAAGCTCATAGTAGGAACGGATTGACGATATGTAGGATGTTTACGAATTTTGTTCATAAATGTGGAAACAACTTTTGCTGCCAAGCCATCTACACGGTCATCATCGTTACCATATTTAGGGAAGTCGCCTTCGATTTCGAAATCAACAGCGATGCCATTTTCATCACGAATAGGTTTTACTTTAGCATATTTAATAGCGGATAAGGAGTCTGCTACTACGGATAAACCAGCGATACCAGTTGCAAACCAACGAGTTACCTTACGGTCATGCAAGGCCATTTCTAGTTTTTCATAAGCATATTTATCGTGCATGTAATGAATGATGTTCAATGCATTTACATATACGCCTGCCAACCATTCCATCATGTCGTCGAATTTTTCCCATACTTCGTCAAATTCTAAGTATTCGGAAGTGATAGGGCGGTATTTAGGCCCAATTTGTTTCTTCAACTTTTCGTCAACGCCACCGTTGATAGCGTAAAGCAAGCATTTAGCCAAGTTGGAACGAGCACCGAAGAATTGCATTTCTTTACCAATACGCATTGGTGATACGCAACATGCGATGGCGTAGTCATCACCAGAGTTAGGACGCATCAATTCGTCATTTTCGTATTGAATGGAAGATGTTTCAATGGATAATTTCGCACAGAAACGGCGGAAGCCGATAGGCATACGAGGGGACCACAATACAGTGAGGTTTGGTTCTGGAGCAGGACCAAGGTTAGTCAATGTATGTAGGTAACGGAAGGACATCTTGGAAACCAATGTACGGCCGTCAGTACCCATACCACCGATGGATTCAGTGGTCCAAACAGGGTCACCTGTGAACAAATTGTTGTATTCGTGGATACGTGCGAAGCGAACCATGCGCAATTTCATAATGAAATGGTCTACGAATTCTTGGATTTGTTCCTCTGTGTATGTGCCGTTGCGAAGGTCTCGTTCCGCATAGATATCGAGGAATGTGGAGTTACGACCAATGGACATAGCAGCACCGTTTTGCTCTTTAATGGCACCAAGATAGCCGAAGTAAATCCATTGCATAGCTTCACGAACATCCTTAGCTGGTTTGGAAATATCATAGCCATAGGACGCTGCCATCTCTTTCAATTCTTTCAAAGAACGGATTTGATCTTGTATTTCTTCACGGTCGCGAATGACATCCTCTAGCATGTCACCCATTGTGATGCTAAATTGTTCTTTTTTATCTTCAATGAGATAATCAACACCGTAAAGAGCGATACGACGATAGTCACCGATAATACGACCGCGGCTGTACGCATCTGGCAAACCAGTTACAATATGAGCTGTACGTGCAGCACGCATTTCTGGAGTATATACATCAAATACGCCATCATTGTGAGTTTTGCGATGTTTCTTGAAGAAGTCCTCTGTTTGCGGATCCATTTTGAATCCGTATTCTTCGATAGCGGATTTTGCTGTGCGCAAGCCACCATAAGGGAACATAGCGCGTTTTAAAGGTTTGTCAGTTTGTAAACCAACGATTGTTTCAAGGTCTTTGTCGATATATCCTGGCGCATGGGCAGTAATGTGTGTGGCCACAGAAGTATCAGCATCGAGCATGCCGCCTTTTTCACGTTCTTCTTCATAAAGCTTCATTACTTGTTCCCACAATTTTGT
>ENA-UPWP01000715-UPWP01000715.1-human-gut-metagenome-genome-assembly--contig:-NODE-715-length-24874-cov-20.914264_pt1 | contig 24874 bp, 27 predicted proteins | sample MGYA00250052_ERZ773380 | MGnify/ENA primary metagenome ERZ773380 (study PRJEB29103, sample SAMN06112063) | human gut metagenome | biome: human gut; feature: ankylosing spondylitis patient; material... | reverse complement strand
TGCGGTTCTGTGAATTTAGTCGGTTTCAAGAGTACATCTCGAATTTCTCCGACTTCTTCCGTGACACGCATCCACTGGATTTTAGGGTCTGCTTGCTTAAGGCCACGTTTGTCAGCCCATTTGTTGATTTTAGTAATTAGGTTATTCATCATTTATAGTAACTCCCAAACCTCTGTAAGTGGACTATTAAATACCCACCCAAAACCTTCTTTTTCCAGTTCTTCCTTAGTAAATGAAGTTCTAAAAACTTTATTTTCTAAGTCTGTGTCAATATTCCATCTTTTTGCCTGTGTGTCATAGTTTAGATAATAATGATTATAATTAGCTACATCTTTAAATCTGACCCTATACAATTTTTGTTTAGTCATCACTCCACCTCTTTCACTTCAACGCCTGGGCAGTCAAACACCCAACCGAAACCGGCATCTTCTAGTTCTTTGCGGGTGTGGGCTACTCTTACCCCCTTCGCGCCTTTACTATCATCAAAAGTCCAGTCTTTAAAAGATGTACCATAGTTCAAAAACTTGTAATTGTCGTCAATCCCTTTAAACTCAACTATATATTTAGGTTCTTTCTCGACCTCGTAGCCTAAAGTCCAAGCGAGGGCGAAAGTTTCTTGGTTTGTCTCTGTTCCTAGAAATTCTTTTAGTTTTGAACAATCTTCTTGACTTTTATAATTGTAAAAATCTATATCACTAATAAATAAAGCCCGCCCCAGATTAACGTTAGTAAATTTACAATACTTAATCCAATCTGCCACAAACTGCGGGATGGCTGGTTTAGGGAAGAAAGAATCGTATAGGTCTTCTGCGTATGATACAGAAATCTTCCCTACTTTCGATAGCGTTTGTATTGCTTCTTGTCTATTCATCACATTCCACCATCTCTACCTTATATTTTCGTGCATTGCGATATTTCACACCACGTAAGCGGTGTAATTCATTAATCGCATCGTTTTTATTACTGAAGACATGCTCGCTGTCTTCCATGCCGTCGTAATAGACGATAATTTTGTATTTCATGATTCTGTTTCCTTTGCTTCGTAATAATCGATTTTGGCAAAATTCTTAGGACTAATAGTAATCATCCTTTCTTCTGGCTCAATCTGCTGTAACTGAAGACATTGTATATTGCCTACTTCGAGCCATTTCAGCATGTCCAGAATACGTTTGAGATCTTCTTTTACCTTGATGGTTTCATCCATGTATGGATTTTGCAGTCTAATATTTGTCATAATTCAACCCTCTCTTTTTTTATATATAAATTACAGTGGCAGTGTACTTCACATAATCGCTTCCGTCTTCCCAATCGACGGTTAGTTTCACGTCTATCAATTTCTTGTCGTAGTTTTCTATCCATGCGTTTATTTCTTCGTCAAGCGTGTCAGTGTCATATAGTTTGTCAAAAAATTTCACTTTTCGTTTCATGGTTTTACACCTCATGTTTATCATCGTTCCCGGCTCGTCTCTGAAAACCTTAGCCGGATTCTTCGCTATGAATCGCCTTAACCATTGCATAGCTCGACCATCTTTCTTAACATTTCTTCATCCGGTAACTGCTCCAGCGTCAAGATACGGTTCAATTTCTTGGCATTGATGCCTAACTTTGCACTAATTAAGTCCATATCTTTTCGGTTTTCCCAAAACCACCTTGAAAACTCTTGCGTTTGACCTAATACGCTTGTGTGTCCGTAACTGCTCGGAGCGTATACACCGACTAGCTTGTCCTTGTATCTGCTATTCATTCGAGCTCCTTGATTTCAAATTCAATGCGTGGATTAGGGCTGTACTTCTTGCGAGCTCTCAAATCGCACACAATACTGTCATCCATCCAGACAATCCCTTTCTTATCAGCTTTGTTGTAACCAGCTTTTGAGATACTATCAAAGAGCGATTTGACAAGATTATCAACGTCTGGAGTTTTCGCATGCCAAAGTGTTTCAGCCATGAACCGCTTGAATGTGTCCCACGTTTTAGCTCTTGCTTTTGGCGTGGGCTTTTTCGAGACATTAAGCGGGGCTTTCATGTAAAAAACGACATCTACTGAAATCGGGCCGTCAAAGAATTGCCCGTCATATTCTTGCTCAATAAGTTGCGAACATTGACGGCGCCATGCTTTCATTTTAGGGTCTTCATAAGTTCCAAACTTGCTGAATCGTGGCCTTGTTTGAGGTTTAGGCTCGATGTTTAAAATCATTTTCATGTTTTCACCAAATTAGAAGGGTAAATCGTCACTAGTGATGTCCATTGGGTTACTGTTCCCGTATGGGCTGCTATCACTCGCAAAGTTTGGCCTTTGTTGTTGCGGTGCTTGCTGACCATAAGGCCCTGCATAGCCGTCATTGCCAAACGCTCCAGACGTGTTGCCTTGGTTTGCATTACTACCTTCACGCGCCGCACGGCTCTCCAACATTTGGAAGTTCTCAGCGACGACCTCAGTGACATACACCCGTTGACCTTGCTGATTCTCATAGCTACGGGTCTGAATGCGTCCAGTAATACCAATCAATGCGCCTTTTTTAGCCCAAATAGCCAAATTCTCGGCTTGCTGACGCCAGATAACGCAGTTAATAAAGTCGGTTTCACGTTCACCGTTAGCGTCTTTAAAATTGCGATTAACCGCAAGACTGAATGTAGCTACTGCAATATTGCTGGTCGTGTATTTTAGTTCTGGGTCACGGGTTAGGCGACCAACAAGACAAACTGAATTGATCATTGATTCTCTCCTAGAATTTCATAATTTACAAAGTTATCATCAAGCAGCTTAGCAAATTGATGCCATTGATTCTCACCGCCGTGGAATGTAAGAGCAAGATTGACCTTGTACGGCTCGACGGGCTTGCTAGGCACTTCCTCGATTGGTTTAGCGTCTTCGATAACCTCGCCGGTTTCAGCATTTACCGCCTTGATTTCCTCGTTCGCTGACTGTTTGGCCATTGCTTCAATTTCTGCTAGGCGTGCCGCTTCCGCTTTTTGTTTGGCTTCAGCTTGTTGTTTGCGTTCAACGGCTGCATCACGGTCTTTTTTCATTTGCTTCAAGATTTCAACTAGAGGTGTACCGTTCTGCAATGCTCTAGTGTACGGATCTGATGGCAATTCATAATCGAGCGTTTGTTCCTCAATCATGGCAATGTTATCCTTGTATTCTTCAAGACGGTCATACTCGGCTAAAACCAAAGCGTCAATCTTTTCTTCTGTCGCTTTTTTGAGCTTCATTTTCTTGTCCATGAAATCCCCGACTTTAGAAAAGCTCTCGTACTTGTCCTTGAATGTGTCCTTGTCTAGTCCGGCTAGCTCGCATTTGCTTTCAAATACTGATCTAACGTGGTCAATTCGCAGCATTTTTTTGTGTTCTTTGACTTCATCACGTTTAGCACGTAGTTTGTCAAGAAGTGCATTCAATGGCTCTAGTGAAGTCGCTAGTTTAGATTCAAACTCAGTGAGTGGATCTTTGTAGATTTTTCCGATTTCCTTACGCTTATCGTCAAGTTTGTCGCCAAGCCCTTTGAAGCGTGTGATTTCTTTTAAGACATCGTTATATTCAAGTTGATCCAGTTGTTCGTCTGATAGCTCGCTAACTGCCGCTTGGATAGCTGCATCGAATTTGTCAAAATCAAAATTAATTGTTCCCGGCGTATAGATCGGTTCTATTGTTTCAAGAAAATTGTTTGTTACGTCCTTCATGTCTTATCCTTTTCTGTTGTTAATTTGCGTCTGAATGTCGTGAGTTACCACGTCGAATCCTGGCACTAGCAATTCAGAGAATACGTTGAGTTTGTACTTTTTCAAATAGTAATTAGCTACTGTTTCGGTTGCTTGCCCGGTAATTAGAGCTAGCTCATTGATCTGCTGCATGATTGTGTCATGTTGTTCATTGCTAATGAAGTTTGGTTGTTGATTCTGATGCGGTTGAGGGTTGTGAGTTTGGTTTTGTTGTAAGCTATCCTCTGACACTTCAAATTGGTCAACGTCTTGATCACCGATGGCAAACAATGACTGTAAGGCATATTTCCCGGCGTATGATTGCACCGCCCCTGTCCATTGCGGCTCAGTCATTTGCTTTAAGTCGCCGTTACGAGTTTTTAAAATCGGTACTGGAGACAATTCGGCAAACGCTACCGATTCAACGCTTTTCTCTTTACTGAAAGCCGTAGCAGTGGCTTTGATATAGGTTTTGTCCATAACTACAACCAAGTCATAGTCAACAACGACACTCCAATTTGATTTCAAACTCTTGAATGTGTTGTAAATGTCCTCAGCACTCCTTGAAGCGTACTTGGCATTTCGTTCTTGCTTTTTTTCAAGCTGCATCCGTTGTTGCAACTCTGTGAATGTCATTTCTTCCATGTCATATCCTTTTTTAATGCCCCTAATTCTCGAATTTTGGGGGTTATTTGCCGTTTCTCTAGTGTAATTGTGCCACTAGAATATTTAGGACGGCTACAAGCGATTTTAAGCCATTTCTTGCCCTTTGACTTTTTTAGGTGCCAAAGCTCTTTTTTGAGCTTGGTGTTCTCTTGAGCTAGTGACAAGATTATGTCTTGCTGACTATTGATGATCTTGCCCAGCTCACGGCCTAAATTCATGTACTTGTTCCGCCATCGGCTATCGACCTCGTATGTTTCTTGTTCCATATTTAATGCCTACCCTCCCACCGCTGCTTTATTTATTAATTAGCAAATAATTCCATAAGCGCTTTGATGCCATTCTCCAAGGATCCTTCACGCTCTGTACGTTCGAAGTCCGAGCCGTCAAGTTTAGTTACATTGTATTCGACTTCTACGATAAGCACTTCACAACCAAACGCCTCAGCAAGTTTGTCGAGCTCGTTTTTTTGTTTTTCGTAAAACTCAATCGGTAACTGTAGTGCTTTCCAAAGACGGTCGTCAAAAACTGCTTTAAACACTAGGCTTCCTCTGTCCTTGTAACTTTCAAGGAATCCATCTTTTTCAGCACTGTAAAATACGACTCGTTTGTTATTTTCTTTCATGATTATTCTTCCTCACCCTCGTTGTATTTCTTGAAACTTAATCCCAAAGTTGCGATACCAGCGGCAATTACCACAAGCCCAAGAGTTGACATGATTCCCTCTTTTTCACCAGTATTTGGCAAGACACCACCATAAACTGTTGTTTTTGACGCCTCTTTGCTCACTGGTGCGAGGTTATAAGATACTGTGGTAGATTGTGCTGCCGCTTTTTCTTTTGGAGCGCCTACGGGCTTGTTAGGTACTTCTTTTGGCATTGTTGGTTTTTCTGGCTCTACTGGAATTTCAAGTTCTGGCAGATCAAGGATAGGTGCATCATTCGGAATCACTCCGCCTTCAAATGGCGGAAGCTCACGCACTTCTGGAATCCCCGGAATACCCCCTTGGAACTCCGGCTTGTCGTGAATAGGTGCTTCATTAGGCACTGTGCCGCCGTTCCATTCTGGCTTGTCGTAAACCGGGGCTTCATTCGGAACTGTACCGATTGGCTCAGTGTACTCCGGCAACTCTCGAACCTCTGGGATTCCGGGAATGCCTCCCTCAAATTCTGGGATGTCAACTTTTGGAGCCTCACGAGGAATCTCGAATGTTGGCTCTGGTTTGTTTTCACCGCTCGCATCACCCTTTCCTCCTACGAGTTGCACATAGCTATACGAAGTAGCTCCATCTGTTTCTGCTTTCAACTCAATTTTGTTCGTTGGGTTAACTGAGTCCTTGACAGCGTTAACAAGCTTAGTCTTATAGTTGATGTAGATCATGTGATCCAAGCGATCCATCTTGATAGTGAAGCCATGATCAGATTTACTGATAGACTTAACCAAGTCCATAGCATCACCTTTATCAATCCAAGGATCAACACTTTCAATATTCTTTACTTCAAAGAAGTTATCAACAAGTTTTTGGTTCTCAGACATTTCATCAATGATAGTCACATAGTTTAGAACACGCTTAGCGTAATTCACACGAGCTGTCCAATTGATGACTGTAGGGTCATCTTTATCTTGTGATCCCCACTTAGTGATCAACTCATCCTTGCCAATAACTTGTTCGCTACCAATGTTAGTTGTTACCAAAGTACCATTAAAATTGGCTGTTACAGGCTTACCTGAAACTACTTTATCTGTCCAGCTTGCATCCAGCTTAAGACTCATGCTCTTATTTAGAGGGTGTGTCTTAAAGTAGTCATTGAATACAGTAGTCACCTTGTTAGAAGTTGCGTCTGCTGTAGCTTTACCAACGACTGCCTTCTCTGGATTGTGAACATCAAACTCGTAAGAGGTTTGGAATTTCACTTCTTCAGGTAAGTCAAAAGTAACCTTGTCGCCCTCGTTAACCGGCACATCGTCCGGAATCTGAATATCTTTGTATTCAACTTCGAATGGTGAGTATTTACCATTGCCGTTAGGGAAAGTAACCTCAACGTTTGGATTTTCAACGTTGATTGTGTCACCCGATTTAGTAACTGTAGTAGGTGCCGCTGGTGTCTCAGCTACTGGTTGAGCTGCTTCTGTGGTAGTTGCTGGTGCTTCTGCCACTGGTGCTGATTCTGTAGTAACCGCTGGTGTTTCTGCCACTGTTTCAGACGGCGTGGCAGTAACATTGCCAGCATTATCTGCCGTGTACACATTAGACACCGCTGGTTGTGTATCTGCTACTGGTGCAGCAGTTTCGTCCGCTGATACTGTGCCAGCTCCAATCAATAGAGCTGTAGCTAGCGCCAATGTGCCACAAAGGCCATAGGCTTTAGTTTTAACGTAGCTAGGTTTAGCGATTGTTTGAGTGTTAAAAGATTTCATGGTATAATCTCCTTGGTATAATTTTCTTGCATGGGCCCTAACCCATGCTTTTTTAGCGCTCTCAACGTGCACCCAACGCCCCACCGTGTCCTGTTTTTCAATGTTTTATTAGACTTTTTGGGGAAGATTAGGAAAAAGTAATTTAGTATAATTTTGGGGAATTATGGGTATAAGTTACACTCCACGATGAGGCCGTGGCTGCACGCTGAAAGATTGACGTTAGTTTGTATATTTCTGTTTGAGCCGTTCGCTCTTTTCCTCTGGGGTTTCAACCACCTCGAAAAAGTATTCTGGCTCTTTAGGTTTTTTTCTGGTTAGCAATTTCTTTAATAGCTTCATGAGTTACCCCACTAGTCTGTCTTCTGGTAGCCCATGATCTAGGTTGTAACGTCTAGCCTTAGCTGTATAAGATTCCCATTGTGGGACTACGTAAGTTTCAGTTTCTTGTTTTTTGTTTGACCAAATCCAGTTAAAAATTTTCATGTTGCTTCTCCTTCTTGATTAAAATACATGGACACCACGCTCAGCCCATTTGTTACGTAAACGATTTTGAGCGTCTCCGTTATATCCACAGATATGGAACGCCAAGCCAAAGTTTTCTTTACTGTGGCGTTTATTCACAATTTCTTTTTTGTAGATCTCTACAAACGCTTTGACTTCGTCTAGGTTTTCGCTGCATGGGTAGAACAACCAGTCGTTGTCTACCACAACGTGCCAATTATTTCCTAGCACTGTTTGGATTTTTTTATATTCAAATTTAGCCATTTTGTTTACCTCTCTTATTCTTCTAACTATGATTACTGTATTGTTATCTATTAGTAATTATTTCTAGTTAGTGCCGGTAGGCTCTAGATTGTTGTAAGTTAGTACTTGTTGTATAGTTAGTATTTATTAGTGCCCAATTTTACACATTGCAATTTTACACATTGCAATTTTACACATTGCAATTTTACACATTGCAATTTTTGGGAAATGTAAAATTTACGTTGTGCTATCTGTGGATAACTCTTTCTCAAGATGTCCCATCAGATACTCTAGGTAGTTGTCTGTTATAGGAACGTCTGAGAAAAATCTGTGTACCTCACTCCCTTTTCCTCTACCTAAGCTACGCTTAATCACTCTCATATATCCTGCTTCTTCTAAGATTTTGAAATGGCTATCAACGGTAGTGCGGCTTATGCCTAGCCGTCTTGCGATTTCATCAGGATATACAACCCAATCGGGCTTATTGGTCAAGATGACCGTTAAAATGCCTATTGTTGCTGGTTTCAACCGTTTGTCTTGAGTAAAAGCGTTATTGATAGATGTGTAATTTTCGTTGGCGTTCCTGATTATGTATTGCATACCTCATAGTTAAGCCCCTTCCTGTAGCTTTTCTTTGTGAAAACCTATGATGATGTCATAGTAAGCGTGGCCGCTTGGAATGACATATTTAGTTAGATCATCAACTCTGGAACCGTCTGCCATAATGTTGATTATGGTGGGTTCCCATTTCTTTTGTTTCATGCTATAATTACCTTGATTTCAATATCTTAGTGACTGACTCCTGCCAGAGTTAGTCTTTTTTTGTTGCCTTGGCGACACTGGAGAACTAGCGAGGACTTTTGGATTTTATTTTTAGGAGTCATTATAAAATCAAATCATCTAATGGTATTGCTTACGTTTCAACTGAATTGTTGCCCCGCTAGCTCACTAGTGCCGTCAAGGTGACGTCCTCAATCCTCTTGCTCGATAATTGGCAGGACGTCGATAGCTTTCAATTTGTCGTACAGGAAACGTCTTCCAAGTTGTGTCCAGACCGTTGAAACGTTGCTGTGGGTTTTTCCATCCTTACCAACGTAGTCGAATGTGCGACTTGAGACGTAGCCCTTACCAAGATATTTCGCATATAGCACCCACTGACCATTGACAATGCGTTGGATACGCTCTTGTTTTAGAAGTTGGTTCATTTTGCGTGCTGACATCCCGTAGTCTTGAGCGATTTGGGTGATTGTCAAGCTATCCTTGGTTTGTAAGATTAAATCTAGGTAATCAGCATTTTTGTTAGCTTCTTCAAGTTCAACCAACAGGCTTTCATTTTCGTTTTCTAATAGCTTGATTTTCTTATCAGCCATGAGCAACGCCCTAGCCATGATTTTTTCTGGACTATTGAAGTCCTTTTCAACTTGGATGAAATACTCTCTGACTTCATGCCCTTTATTTGTTTTCGACATCATAGCTAGGTGTTCAGCCATTCGGATTGTAACAGCGTAATCTTGAAGCTCACGAACAGCACCGTTATTTACAAGCGTAGTTCCAACTACACTTGTAAAATCTTCGTTTTCTTTAAACATTTTGAAGTTTTGTTCAACCCACTGACTGAAACGGGTTTTGACTTCTAATGTTTTATGCAGTTGCCTTGCGCTAACGATGGGCTCATTATTTTTGTCTAACGTTACATTAATAAGTTCATTCATCGTCATTTTCTTTCTTAATTTATTGTTGCGTTTCGGGAACGGTTGGTTTAAAAAAAATACCGATATCTTTATTGCTGTACCCGAGTTTTACCGCTAGTGTGATAAGTTCATCTGGACTAAATGAGACTTTTCCTGTCTCACGCTTATTGTACTGACCGCGCTTTAAACCAATAAGATTGCCCATTTGCTCTTGTGTGTAGCCTTTTGCTATTCTTTCAGCTCTCACACGAAGTAAATCAACTTTCATAGATTACCTCCGTTTATTTGGTTTTTATTGCTTGTTCCTTAGAACAATTATAGTATATCTAATCTGTTCCCGATTGTCAACACAAAAATAAAAAAAATATAAAAAAAGTTTATTCTCGGGAACGTCTTGTTTATTTTTGGGAACTGGTGTATAATATTCTTACTATTAAATAAAAGGAAAAAGAGTATGAGAAACAACGAGGAAATTATTTCGCTAATAAAAAGCTATTTAGACAATAGTTCTATGTCGATGTCTGAATTAGCAAGTAAATCTGGGGTATCTAAATCGACTTTATCTAGGTATCTTTCTGGCAGTCGGGTGTTCCCGCTGAATAAAGCGGATGATTTCGCTAGGGCTCTAGGTTTGACAACAGAACAATTCTTGAATGTAACACCTAGCGCAAACGACACTGCTTCAAACGACATCGATAACATAATAGAAAACGCCATGATGTTCGACGGTAAACCGCTGACAGAGGATGATAAGCGGGCTATCCGTGGCATTATTGCGGGCTATATGAGCAGCAAAGAGAAGTGAGGTGCTATGACTGAAAGCGAATTGCTTGAGCGATTCAATGTCTCTATCTATGAGTTTAATTCTCACGAGTGGCCCAGAAACGGTTTTATCGACCCAATAAATAGGGTGGTTTATATCAATAAGGATTTAGACCCAGAAATACGTTTGAAGGTCATTTTACATGAATTGGGCCACCTAGAGCAGAACTCTAAAGACTATGAGCGTCTTAGGGAAAAATACGAAGCTCAAGCTAATAGAAATATGATCCACGAGCTATTAAAAAACGAAAACCTAGATAATTTTAACTACGTCCATTTCATGGAAAAATATAATCTCACCACGATTTGTGACGAGACGTTTGTAAAAGACGAATATCTAAAACTAAAGGAGATTGAAAAATGTTGAGTAAATGGAAGAATTTGAAACGCTGGCAAAAATGGGCGGTTGTGCTCGTCTGCTTGGCTGCCCTTGGGAAAGTTTTTGAAATAACTGGACTTGCACCGAAAACGGAAACAGAACCAGTCAAGACAGTTCAAACAGCTTCGTCTTCTTCAAAGACAAAACCTAAAGCTAGTAAGCCGTCTAGCAGTGCCAAAGCGTCAAGTTCAAAGAGTGAGGAAGCGACTCCGAAAGAATCAAGCTCAGAACCAAGCTCATCGGAAGATAAACTAAAAGATATTACCGAGGGTCAAATGGGTAGCTTTATTGACTACTTCAAGCAAGATTTGACTGATAAAGGCCTGGATATTAGTACATACAGTTTTTATAATCGCAGCACCATTTTATATATGACCGTTCCTAACGAATATAAGACTTATAGCAAAGCTGACTTACAGAATTTTGCTGATGGCATGCTTGCCAAAGAGCATGAAGCCTTCAACGTCTGGGCTGCAATCAACAATGTAAATTATGAGCGATATCCGATGTTTCACATTAAAACAGATGACGGCAATGCTCTAGCTAGCCAAAAACTTGACGGAACAATGAAAGTCAAGGTTAAATAAGACAATAAAAAAAGCCCTATAATCTCCCTCGCCAAAGTTTGATTATAGAGCTAGCACCACAGAAAGAGAAATGTAAACTGGAAACAGCCTTACATGTTCTTTTCTGTACCCATTTTATCAAAAACGAGGTACAAATACAATGACAATGCATAAAGTTGCTATCTATGTCCGAGTATCAACCACATCGCAGGTTGACGAGGGTTATTCAATCGACGAGCAGAAAGCAAAGCTAACAAGCTACTGCGACATTAAGGACTGGAACATTTACGACATATACACTGACGGCGGTTTCTCTGGGTCTAACACGGAACGCCCTGCACTAGAGCAGCTAATAAGAGACGCAAAGAGAAAGTTGTTTGACACGGTTCTAGTGTATAAGCTAGACCGATTAAGCCGTAGTCAGAAAGATACACTCTATCTGATTGAAGATGTATTTCTGGAAAACGATATAGAATTTGTCAGCTTGCTCGAAAACTTCGACACCTCAACGCCATTCGGAAAAGCAATGATTGGATTATTGAGCGTGTTTGCTCAGCTCGAAAGGGAACAAATCAAGGAACGGATGCAATTAGGCAAGCTAGGGCGGGCAAAGTCCGGCAAGTCGATGCAGTGGGCCAAGACATCGTTTGGTTATGATTACATCAAAGAAACTGGCACGCTCTCGGTCAATCCATATCAAGCCCTAATCGTCCGAAAAATGTTCGAATGGTATTTATCGGGGATGTCGATAACCAAGCTTAGAGACGCACTCAATGAGCAATATGGACAAGATAAAGAGTGGAACTATAGGACAGTTAGGGTTATCCTGTCCAACCCAGTCTATTGCGGATATAATCAATTTAAGGGTCAGATATTCCCCGGCACTCATGAGCCTATCATTTCCGAAGAAGATTTTAACAAGACGCAAGAGGAAATTAAGACAAGACAAAGAACAGCCGCCCAGCGTTTCAATCCAAGGCCATTTCAAGCTAAATACATGCTTTCTGGTATAGCTCAATGCGGCTATTGTTCAGCCCCTCTTGCTATCAAGCTAGGCATGAAACGAAAAGACGGCACGCGCTTAGTTAAATATGAGTGTAAGCAGCGACACCCACGAAAGACCAAGGGCGTGACTGTTTACAACAACAATGAAAAGTGTGATTCTGGATTCTATTTCAAAGACGATATAGAGCACTTTGTCCTAACCGAAATCAGCAAGCTGCAAACTGATTCAGATTATATCGACAAGTTATTTTCAAACACTGACAAAGAGACAATAGACCGAGACAGCTACCAGAAACAGATTGACAAGCTGACCGCTAAGATTAGCAGACTTAATGATCTATACATTGACGATAGGATTTCACTAGAGGAATTACAGAAACGCTCAAGCGACTTCATGGCAGAAAGAACAGCTCTTGAAAAAGAGTTAGAGGCTGACAGCTCTGTTAAAACCGTAGAACGCAAGAAAGATATTAGACGGGTGCTTGACACCAAGGATATCTTCTCGCTTGATTATGAGCAGCAGAAAGCCATAGCACGTGCCTTGATAAGCAAGGTTCGAGTGACTAGTGAAACCATCGTTATTTTATGGAAATTATAGAGCGTTTTAGTTACATTTATTTCAATCAGTGTAAAAGCTCGTAGTTTAACGGCATTCAATTTTTTCAACATCATTTTCATGACATCATTCCTTCCATATTTTGATACATTGGTAATAGCATGGCTGCATAGATCATTACAATCACGACAGCAACAATAACAAAAATGAGGGGTTGCACAAAGGTTGTTGCCTTATTAAGACGGTTAAAGAAAGCCTGCCAAACCTCTTCAGCATAGACTTCTAACTCATAGCCCAACCTAGCATTAGCCTCTCCATAAGCAATAATTAAGGATAGTTCCTTAGTGAAGAAAGGGTGACTAGCAATACGGTCAGGAAAACTCTGTCCGAGCATCAAGGCTTCTTCTAAATCAGCCCCCAGCTCACGAAAGAGCTTTGATTTTTGCTCTTTCATTAGAGCAACTAAGTCTAGCAAGTCAATACCTTGCCCTAAGAGATTTCCCCATTCCCTAGCATAATAGGCGGTCGTATATAGCCTGACAGTTTGGCCTATAAAAGGGATTTTTGCCATTCGTCGATAAAAGACAAGAGCTGGCTGGCGTTTGACCCATAGATAGAGAATTAAGCTTAATACAAGCAGTCCGCACAAAGTCGCAAAAAAGAGCTGGGGAAAAATTTGAACCAACTGTACAGCCCAATTCTCCTTACCATCCCCCTCTAACAATTGAGGTAAAAGATAATTTTTGAGCCCCAACATAATCAAAATCAGGAAACCCAGAAGTAGAATAGGGTAGGTCGCTACCTCCATGAGTTTCTTACGAACCTTGGTCATGCGAAGCATATAGATTTCAATCTTGGTTAGACTTCCTAGAAGATTACCGTGCTTATCAGCAAGGGCAATCTGAGTAACAATATTGTCCGAAAAACCTACTGACGCAAACATCTGGTCCAACCTGTCGCCTCGCATTAAGCTCGCTTTCATAAGAGACAAGGACGATTCTTTCAACAAGTGACTTCGCTCCAAAAAGGCTACGATTTCAGTCAAGGTAAACCCTGCCTTTAAAAGTTGTTTGAAAAGCTGGATAACCTTGAGTTGCTGATTAATCTTTAATTTTTTCCCCTTGGATATCCCCTTCAGTGAGATATCCTTGTTTAACCAAGCCTTCCAACTGCTGGTTCCAGCTGGTTGACGAATGGCTTTGGAAATTTTCACTGGCAAAATCAATCACACCTCCTCCCTTAATCAGACGCATGTAGGCAATCCCTTGAAGGGCATTATCCAACTCAGATTTATCTACACCAAGGTCCAGAAGACGCTCATAAACACCTGCCACACTCTTTGCGTGAATAGTTGAAAGAACAGTCACTCCCGTCAGACTAGCTCTAATAACCGCTCGAGCAGTCTCCTTATCTCGAATTTCTCCAATAATCAAAACATCCGGGCGGTGACGCAGTGATAGCTTAATCAAATTATCATAGGTCATGTCAATTGCTTGATTCACCTGAAGTTGCAAAACATTATCCTGTTTAATTTCCACAGGATCCTCAATCGAAATCACCTGCTGCCCCTTAAAACGCTCCTGAACCAACTCATGCATAAGCGTAGTCTTTCCAGAACCAACGGGACCTGCAAAGAGATATAAGCCACGATAATCCAAAGCATCCATAATAGGCTGGATTCCTTGATTCCAGTACACTAATTCTCGACGTTCGGAATGTAGAACACGAATAACTAAACTTTCTAAGCCGCGATAATCCCCAACGGTAGACAAACGCAGAGAAACCCTTTGACCATCACCACAATCATAGTCACAAGAACCTAGTTGACTCCTACGCTTCTCACCCACCATCATTCCCGCCACAAATTTAAAGTGACCAATAAGACTAGCCATGAAATCAGGCCGATATACATCAATTAATCTCCTCTCCTGGCCAACTCGCATATAGAGCTCATAATTATCCTGACGTGGAATGACATAGATGTCTTGAGCCCCACAACTATCAGCATTTTTGATCATTTCCTTAGCAAATTCTGTTACCATAAGGACCTCCTCATAGTCCTATTCGTAAAAAGTTTAAGAAAATGAAAAAAAGCTCGAAAATTTCGAGCTTCTGCATTATTTAACGTTTAATTTTACAGTGGGCATGACTTGGAAGGTCATTTCGCTTTTCATATCCCGGACGGTATTTTTCCTCAGGAATTTCCTGCCAATCATCCAAAAGAGCAATCGATTGATAGACCTGCAGGTATTCGTCACACTCCTCACACCAGTGCTTATCCTCTTGATCCCAAAAAGCAGTCATGACACTACTACGGCTGATATAACTTGGCAAGGTTTCCTCCATCGCAAACCAAAGTTTTTTATAGTACTTGAGGGCATCGTAAAAATTTTCAAATTCCTTAGTACTGATGATATCCTCTTGCCAGCCTTCTAGGAACCACCACGGTTCCAAATCCCCTTTCATTTCAACTACTTGGTACATTTTTCTTTCTCACTTCATCTTTGGTGTTCTTATTATACAAAATTTTCTGGAAAAGATAAAAAAAATGGTCTTATATTTTATATTTATCAAAAATAGAAGAGATTCTAGTCATATAAATACGAAAAGAACCCACAATTCATTGTGAGTTCTTTTGCTTTCATTTTAGTCTTCAGATGATTCCACAATTGCTTCATCAACAGCAATGTTTTCAATAACTTCAACTTCGTTAACTGAAAGTGGTTCAATGTTACGGTAACGAGCCATACCTGTACCAGCAGGGATAGTCTTACCAATGATAACATTTTCTTTAAGACCAAGGAGATGGTCTTTCTTACCACGGATAGCTGCATCTGTAAGGACACGTGTTGTTTCTTGGAAGGAAGCCGCTGACAAGAATGAATTTGTTTCAAGTGAGGCTTTCGTAATACCAAGAAGGACTGGACGAGATGTTGCAGGAACACCACCAGAGATAACAATATCCTTGTTAGCATCTGTGAAGTCAGAAATGTCCATAAGTGTACCTGGAAGGAGATCTGTATCACCTGGATCCATAACACGTACTTTACGAAGCATTTGACGAACCATTACTTCGACGTGTTTGTCACCGATTTCTACCCCTTGGCTACGGTAAACTTTTTGTACTTCTGCAAGAAGATAAGTTTCAACTGACAAGGTATCACGTACTTCAAGGAGACGTTTAGGTTGGATTGAACCTTCTGTCAAGGCCGCACCACGGTGTACTTCGTCACCCACTTCAACTTTCATACGAGCTGTAAATGGAACAACGTATTCACCCATTCCAGTCTTACCTTGAACGAAGACTTTCTTAGTACGTGTTGCAGCATCTTCTTCGATTTCAATAACAGTACCCTTAACTTCAGTGATAACCGCTTCCCCTTTAGGGTTACGTGCTTCAAAGATTTCCTGGATACGTGGAAGACCCTGTGTGATATCGGTATTTGAGGCTACCCCACCGGTGTGGAAGGTACGCATAGTAAGCTGTGTACCAGGTTCCCCGATAGATTGAGCGGCGATAGTACCAACTGCTTCACCAACTTCAACCGCATCACCTGTTGCCAAGTTGATACCGTAACAGTGACGGCAGACACCGTGACGTGTGTTACATGTAAAGACTGAACGGATAGTTACTTCTTCAACACCAGCATTGACAATAGCAGCAGCCATGTCTTCAGTAATCAAAGTATCTGGACCTACGATTACTTCACCTGTTGTAGGATTCTTAACTGATTTCTTAGTGTAACGACCTTGAAGACGTTCTTCAAGTGTTTCCGTAACTTCTTTACCATCAGTAATCGCACGGATAAGAAGACCACGGTCTGTTCCACAGTCGTCTTCACGGATGATAACATCTTGGGCAACGTCAACCAAACGACGAGTAAGGTAACCTGAGTCGGCTGTCTTAAGGGCCGTATCGGTCATACCTTTACGCGCACCGTGAGTAGAGAAGAACATTTCCAAAACGCTCAAACCTTCACGGAAGTTTGAAAGGATAGGCAATTCCATGATACGTCCGTTAGGAGCGGCCATCAAACCACGCATACCGGCAAGTTGAGAGAAGTTAGAGATGTTACCACGGGCTCCTGAGTCCATCATCATAACGATTGGGTTCTTAGGATCTTGTGTTTCAATCAGACGTTTTTCAAGTGCTTCTTTCGCTTCACGCCATGTTGTTGTAACAGCAACATAACGGTCATCATCTGTCATCAAACCACGACGGAAGGCCTTGTTAATTTCTTCAACACGGTGGTGAGCAGCATCGATAATTTCTTGTTTGTTATCGATAACTGGGATATCGGCGATACCCACTGTCAAACCAGCAAGTGTTGAGTGGTAGTAACCAAGGTCTTTCAAACGGTCAAGGAAGGCTGATGTTTCAGTCGTACGAAGACGTTTGAAGGTTTCAGCGATGATGTTACCAAGATTTTTCTTCTTGAATGGTGCATTAATTTCCAAACTATCAATAACTGTTTGGATATCTTGACCTGGTTCAAGGAAGTACTTATCTGGTGTACTATCTGTCAAGTTCTCATTTGTTGTTTCTTGAAGATATGGAATTTCTGCTGGGATGATTGAGTTAAAGAGAATCTTACCAACAGTTGTAACCAAAATCTTGTGAAGTTGGTTTTCTTTCCAAGGTTTATCAGGCATGCTGTCTACTGCGATACCGACACGGCTATGCAAGTGAACATAACCATTACGATAAGCCATAACTGCCTCATCAATATCCTTGAAGACCATACCTTCACCCTCACGGCCTTCTTCTTCCATAGTCAAGTAGTAGTTACCAAGAACCATATCCTGAGATGGCGTTACGACCGGTTTACCGTCTTTAGGGTTAAGGATGTGTTCAGCCGCAAGAAGGAGCAAACGTGCTTCAGCTTGAGCTTCTTCAGACAATGGAACGTGGATGGCCATTTGGTCACCGTCAAAGTCGGCATTGTAGGCCTCACATACCAATGGGTGAAGACGAAGGGCCTTACCATCAATCAATACTGGTTCAAAGGCCTGGATACCCAAACGGTGGAGGGTAGGTGCGCGGTTAAGAAGTACTGGGTGTTCCTTGATAACATCTTCAAGAATATCCCAAATACGTTCATCACCACGTTCAACCATACGTTTAGCGGCTTTCACGTTACCTGCGTATTCACGCGCAACGATTTCACGCATCACAAATGGTTTGAAAAGTTCGATGGCCATCAAACGTGGCACACCACATTGGTACATTTTAAGTGTTGGACCAACGGCGATAACGGAACGTCCAGAGAAGTCAACACGTTTACCAAGCAAGTTTTGACGGAAACGTCCTTGTTTACCTTTAAGCATGTGGCTCAAAGATTTAAGTGGACGACTACCTGGTCCAGTAATTGGACGACCACGACGTCCATTATCGATAAGGGCATCTACCGCTTCTTGCAACATACGTTTTTCGTTTTGCACGATGATACCTGGGGCATTCAATTCAAGCAAACGAGCCAAACGGTTGTTACGGTTGATAACACGACGATAAAGATCGTTCAAGTCAGATGCCGCAAAACGTCCACCATCCAATTGAACCATTGGACGAAGGTCTGGTGGCAATACTGGCAAAATGTTAAGCACCATCCATTCTGGTTTGTTACCAGACTTGTAGAAGGCATCAAGAACGTCCAAACGACGAACAGCTTTAACACGTTTTTGACCAGTTGCTGTCTTCAACTCTTCTTTGAGTTCAGCAATTTCAGCTTCCAAATCCACTTGTTTCAAGAGATCTTGGATAGCTTCTGCACCCATTTTAGCGACAAATGAACCATGTCCATACTCTTGCAATTTTTCACGATATTCACGTTCTGTCAAGAGAGATTTTGGTTCAAGTGGTGTTTCCTTTGGATCGATAACCACGTAAGCTGCGAAGTAGATAACTTCTTCAAGCGCACGAGGGCTCATGTCCAAAGTCAATCCCATACGAGAAGGGATTCCCTTGAAGTACCAGATGTGTGATACTGGTGCTTTCAACTCGATGTGACCCATACGTTCACGACGAACCTTAGCACGTGTTACTTCAACACCACAGCGGTCACAAACGATACCTTTATAACGGATACGTTTGTATTTTCCACACGCACATTCCCAGTCTTTAGTAGGACCAAAGATTACTTCGTCGAAGAGACCTTCGCGTTCTGGTTTGAGCGTACGGTAGTTGATTGTTTCAGGTTTCTTAACTTCACCATAAGACCATGAACGGACCTTAGTTGGTGAAGCTAGTGTGATTTGCATACTTTTAAATCGATTTACGTCAACCACTAGTATTACCTTTCTTTTGTTCTATTGACAATAGCAGCGCTATTCTCACCTTTATCAGCTACCTTAGCAGAGAGAGTGGACTCCCTCCCTAAAGCTTATTTATTCTGTTTTATCTGAAGCTTCTTCTTTAGCTTTTTCTAATTCAGCAGCTTCTTTGGCTTGTTGTACACGTGCTTTTTCAAGATCATCGACGTGCATGACATCGTCGTCTTCACCTTCATCAAGATCACGCAATTCAACTTCGTAGTCATCCTCATCAAGGACACGCATATCAAGACCAAGTGATTGCAATTCTTTAACAAGTACTCGGAATGATTCTGGTACACCTGGTTTTGGAATTGGTTTACCTTTAGTGATAGCTTCATAGGCTTTCAAACGTCCGTTAACGTCATCTGACTTGTAAGTCAAGATTTCTTGAAGGATATTTGATGCACCATAAGCTTCAAGGGCCCAAACCTCCATCTCACCGAAACGTTGTCCACCAAATTGTGCTTTACCACCAAGAGGTTGTTGGGTAACAAGTGAGTAAGGACCTACTGAACGAGCGTGAAGTTTATCATCAACCATGTGGTGAAGTTTGATCATGTACATGACACCAACTGACACACGGTTATCAAATGGTTCACCTGTACGTCCATCGTAAAGGATTGTCTTAGCATCACTATCCATACCTGCTTCACGAACAGTATCCCAAAGGTCTTCTGAGCTTGCTCCATCAAAGACTGGTGTTGCGATGTGGATACCCAAGTTACGAGCAGCCATACCAAGGTGAAGTTCCATAACCTGACCGATGTTCATACGTGATGGCACCCCAAGAGGGTTCAACATGATATCAACCGGTGTACCGTCTGGAAGGTAAGGCATGTCTTCAACAGGAACAATACGAGAAACAACCCCTTTGTTACCGTGACGACCGGCCATCTTATCTCCGACCTTGATCTTACGTTTTTGAGCGATGTAAACACGAACAAGCATGTTAACACCTGATTGCAATTCATCACCGTTTGCACGTGTGAAGATTTTAACATCACGAACGACACCATCACCACCGTGAGGTACACGGAGTGATGTATCACGTACTTCACGAGATTTATCACCAAAGATAGCGTGGAGAAGACGTTCTTCAGCAGAAAGGTCTTTTTCACCCTTAGGTGTTACCTTACCAACAAGAATGTCACCTTCTTTAACCTCAGCACCGATACGGATAATACCCATTTCGTCAAGGTCTTTGAGGGCTTCTTCACCAACGTTTGGCAATTCACGTGTGATTTCTTCAGGCCCAAGCTTTGTATCACGTGTTTCTGATTCGAATTCTTCCAAGTGAACAGATGTATAAACGTCATCTTTCACAAGACGCTCACTCATGATAACGGCATCCTCGAAGTTGTAACCTTCCCATGTCATGTAAGCGACGATAGGGTTTTGACCGAGGGCCATTTCTCCACCTTCCATAGATGGACCGTCAGCGATAAAGTCACCTTTTTCAACAATATCGCCAACCTTAACCAAAGTACGTTGGTTATAGGCAGTACCTGAGTTTGAACGACGGAATTTTTGAATAGTATAAACATCAAGAGAACCATCTTCACGACGAACTTCAACTTTATCAGCATCAGAGTAGACAACTTTACCGTCGTGTTGAGCGATAACTGCAGCTCCTGAATCGTGGGCAGCTTGATATTCCATACCAGTACCAACATAAGGTGCTTTAGGATCAATCAAAGGCACAGCCTGACGTTGCATGTTGGCACCCATGAGGGCACGGTTAGAGTCATCGTTTTCCAAGAAAGGAATACATGCTGTCGCAACGGCAACTACCTGTTTAGGAGAAACATCCACGAAATCTACAAGGTGTGATGGGTACTCTTGGTTATTACCTTGATGACGACCCATAACGATTTCTTCTGCAAATGTTCCATCTTCGTTCAATTTAGAGTTAGCCTGAGCAACTGTGTACTCATCTTCTTCGTCGGCAGTCAACCAAACTACTTCGTTGGTTACTTTACCAGTTGCACGGTCAACCTTACGATATGGTGTTTGAATGAAACCATACTTGTTAAGGTGTCCGTATGAAGACAAGTTATTGATCAAACCGATGTTAGGTCCTTCAGGTGTTTCAATTGGACACATACGACCGTAGTGCGTGTAGTGCACGTCACGAACTTCATATCCGGCACGGTCACGTGTCAAACCACCAGGTCCCAAGGCTGACAAACGACGTTTGTGTGACAACTCTGACAATGGGTTGTGTTGGTCCATGAACTGTGACAACTGTGAAGAACCAAAGAATTCTTTAACAGCTGCAGTTACAGGGCGAATATTGATGATTTGTTGTGGTGTCAAGACTTCGTTATCTTGAACTGACATACGCTCACGTACGTTACGTTCCATACGAGCCAAACCAATACGGAATTGGTTAGCAAGCAATTCACCAACAGCACGGATACGACGGTTACCAAGGTGGTCGATATCGTCTACTTTACCGATACCTTCAGCAAGGTTGAGGAAGTAGCTCATTTCAGCCAAGATATCCGCTGTTGTCAAAGCACGAACTTTGTCATCTGGGTTGGCATTACCAACAATTGTAACCACACGGTCTGGATCATTTGGTGCAACAACCTTGAATTTTTGAAGAACAACAGGTTCTGTAACCACCGCATAATCGTTTGGTGTGTATACAAATTTGTTCAAATCACCATCCAAGTATTCTGCGATTGAATCAATCACATCACGTGTCATTTCAGTACCAGCTTCAACAAGGATTTCACCTGTTTCAGGATCTACCAAGTTTTCAGCAATTGTTTGTCCCAAAAGACGTGTCTTGATGTTAAGTTTTTTGTTGACTTTGTAACGACCAACAGCAGCCAAGTCATAACGACGTGGATCAAAGAAACGAGCTACAAGCAAGCTACGTGAGCTGTCGGCAGTTTTTGGTTCACCTGGACGAAGACGTTCATAAATTTCTTTAAGCGCTTCATCAGTACGTGAATCTGCTGGGTTTTTGTGGATATCTTTTTCAATGGTGTTACGAACCAACTCGCTATCACCAAAGATATCAACAATTTCGTCATCACCTGAGAATCCAAGCGCACGCACAAGCGTTGTGAATGGAATCTTACGTGTACGGTCGATACGAGTGTAGGCGATGTCTTTTGAATCTGTTTCAAGCTCAAGCCATGCCCCACGGTTAGGGATAACTGTTGATCCATAACCCACTTTACCGTTTTTATCAACCTTATCGTTAAAGTAAACACCAGGTGAGCGCACCAACTGAGAAACGATAATACGTTCACCACCATTGATGATGAAAGTACCCATCTCAGTCATAATAGGGAAATCTCCGAAGAAGACTTCCTGAGTTTTGATTTCACCAGTTTCTTTGTTAATAAGACGGAAAGTCACAAAGATAGGTGCTGAGTATGATGCATCGTGGATACGAGCTTCTTCAAGTGTATACTTAGGCTCTTTCAATTCGTAACCAACGAATTCCAATTCCATAGTGTCTGTGAAGTTTGAGATAGGAAGTACATCCTCAAAAACCTCTTTAAGACCAGTATCCAAGAATTCTTTGAATGAATCCGTTTGGATTTCAATCAAGTTTGGTAAATCAAGAACTTCTTTGATTCTTGAAAAACTACGACGGGTACGATGTTTCCCGTATTGAACGTCATGTCCTGCCAAGTCTTCTACTCCTTTTCTACATTCGAGACCTGCTTTGCAAGTCGTGCACTTTAAATATTTGTCTTCTGCCTTGTTCAGTTGCTTGTCCCATTAACAAGTGATTAAACACTAACATCCACTTATCTGATTAAGGATAAGCAAAAAACTTAGTCTGTGAATTTTTAGAACCTTTAAATATGAGTTACAACACTTGAAAATCCTAAAAATAAGCACAAAAATAGCAGCTAAATCTGACCGAAAAAACGTTGATTTAACTGCTGTATCTCTTGATTGGACAATATTTCAACCAAGTAAGACGACAAATAGTTGTCTATATTATACCTAATTTTTTACTTTTTTGCAAGTTTTCTTGGCAATTCCTAATGCCCTCCAAGAATGCTAGACCAGGCCTTTTGATAGTCACTGTCGGTTCCACCAATAGCAAACTTGTAAGTCGTATCTCCAGGTCCATTTTTAGCCCAGTAAGTATCAACCATTTCACCACTTACAGAAACATTACGACCATTGACAGACACTGTTGCTGGTTTAAGGCCTGTTGATTTGAGCACACTTGCCTTAATAGCACTTGAATCGATATTAAACTTATCTCCCGTTTTAAAAATACCTGGATTGGCATTGTAGATGGCGGAAGTTAAACGAGCCATATATTGGGAATTATATATGTAACCCGTTTTAGAATTGGTAGGTGTATTATTGTCATAACCAGCCCAACCACCAAGAGTAATACCAGGCGTTGACACAATCAACCAAGCATCCGCAAAGTTATCTGTCGTTCCTGTTTTACCCATCCAGTCCGCTGAGGCTGCTGCACCATTGACATTTTTCAATTCAGAATGAAATTGAGTTGTTGCTCCCTTAACTACCACTTCTTTGAGCAAGTTATCCATGATGCTAGCCGTAGCTCTTGAAAAGACTTGAACCCCTTCAGATTTATGCTGATAGATAACTTCGCCAGTCCGGTCGGTAATACTATCAATCATATAGCCCTTCTCATAGACGCCACCATTTGAAAGCATTTGATAGGCATTTACCTGTTGGGCAACCGTGGTTTCAATTCCTCCACCAAGAGGCAAACTCTCGATATTGTAATTAGCAATCTTATAACCCATCTTGGTCATGTAACCCTCAACATCAACATCATGACGTTGAAGCATTTGGTAAGTCCAAAAGGCTGGAATGTTCCATGAGGTATTGAGTGCCTCTTGGAGGTTCATCATAGCTGTACCCTTATCACCATCATGGAGAATAGGCGTTCCACCCGTAAAATTAGTTGGGTAGTTAGAAAGGATACTTGAGCTACCCATCAAACCTTGATCAATAGCAATTCCATAAGCGATAATAGGCTTAATAGATGAGCCTGGGGAGCGTGCCGTATCAAAGGCATGGTTATTTTGGTTATTTTCGTAACTACGACCACCAACAAATCCTAGAATTGCTCCAGTCGCATTATCCATGAGCACATTTCCGACTTCAACTCCACTATTGCCACCTTGGTCGAGGAGGCCACCATATTGACTCGCAGCATCTTGCATCGCATTATAAACTGCATTATCAATAGTTGTCTTAACGCTGTAGCCACCGGTTTGGAGCTCTTGAAGGGCTCTCTCACGATAGCTTTCCTTTGTCTTATCATTTTTCAAATCTTGACTCGATACCTTGTCACGTTTAACGAGGTAATCATACATGACATCCTGAGCCTCAGACATGACAGAATAGTACAAATAGTCATGACTTACGGCATCAGACTTCTCACCAGCCTTGAAATCTTTAGTGATGTCATAACTCTTATAGCTTTCGTACTGCGACTTATCAAGATAGCCGCCACGATAAAGATTGTAGAGTACATCTTGTTGACGTGCCCAGCCATAAGCAAGATCCTCTGCGTTTTTTAATTGACCGTCAGCTGTATAAGGTGAGTAGACAATTGGGCTCTGTGGTAAACCTGCCAGATAGGCAGCCTGAGGAACTGTCAAATCCGCTGCAGATACGCCAAAGATACCTTGAGCAGCCTCCTCAATACCAGCAATATTTTTCCCCTTGTTATTACGTCCAAAAGGAGAAACATTCAGATAATCGGTTAATATTTCATTTTTAGAAATACGACGCTCCAATTGTAAGGCATAGATAATCTCTGCCGCCTTACGTTTAAAGGTTGGTGCATCTCCTGTTACCTGTTGCTTGATTAACTGTTGCGTTAGCGTCGAACCACCACTTGAAGAGCCGACTCCCAAAACTGATGACACCAAAGCCCTAAATACTGCCTTTGGCACAACACCCTTATGCTTCTTAAAATTTTCATCCTCAGTCGCAATGATGGCATTTTTGACATTGTTAGAAATCGCATCACTCTCAATAGGTGTTCT
>ENA-UPWP01000695-UPWP01000695.1-human-gut-metagenome-genome-assembly--contig:-NODE-695-length-25683-cov-7.480473_pt1 | contig 25683 bp, 21 predicted proteins | sample MGYA00250052_ERZ773380 | MGnify/ENA primary metagenome ERZ773380 (study PRJEB29103, sample SAMN06112063) | human gut metagenome | biome: human gut; feature: ankylosing spondylitis patient; material... | reverse complement strand
ATTTTATCTTCATTCATGTATATCAGTGATTACTCATTCTCTTGTAAATCACGTTGTAACGCTTCGTATATCTCTTTAGATACACTATGTTTTAATGATCGTTCTAATCGTTTTGCCTTATAAGCCTGCTCAAAACACGACATGGACTCACATAAATAAGCTCCACGACCAGGTGCTTTACCGCTGCGATCAATGCTGATTTTACCATCTGGACTCAAGGCTACGCGAATCAACTCTCGTTTTGCCTTAGGTGCACCACATCCTACACATGTACGCATAGGTTGGGATTTTGGTTTCATGACTATTCACCATCCTCAGCATTGCCAAAACCTGTAAAAGGTTCTTCAGCAGCTTGAGTTTCGCTTTTAATATCAATTTTCCAGTTAGTCAACTTAGCAGCTAAACGAGCATTTTGACCAGCCTTACCAATAGCTAAAGATAATTGATAATCAGGCACTACTACATAAGAAGCTTTTTCTTCTTCGCTTACATCTACCGATACAACCTTCGCAGGGCTTAAGGAGTTAGCAATATAAATTGCTGGATCTTCATCCCATTTAACAATGTCTATTTTTTCATCGTGTAATTCATCAACAATATGTTGTACACGTTGCCCTTTAGGACCTACGCAAGCACCTACAGGATCAATATTTTCATCACGACTATATACGGCGATTTTAGAACGCATCCCCGGTTCACGAGCTACAGACTTAAGCTCTACTACGCCTTCAAAGATTTCTGGAACCTCTAATTCAAATAGACGTTTTAATAGACCTGGATGTGTACGAGAAATCATAATTTGAGGGCCTTTCGTAGTTTTCTTAACCTCTACGATATAACATTTAATACGATCCCCTTCACGGTATGTTTCAGTAGCAATTTGCTCTGTTGGAGGTAAAATTGCTTCTGTTTTACCAAGGTCGATAAACACATTTTTACCTTCGACACGTGTAATAACACCAGTGATGATATCACCTTCACGACTGTAGTATTCTTCATATACTACACTGCGCTCAGCCTCTTTTAAACGTTGAATAAGCATTTGTTTTGCAGTATGGGCAGCACTACGACCAAAGTTAGCAGGAGTTACATCGACTTCTACTACATCACCAATCTCAAAACGCTTATCTTTTTTGCGAGCATCTAACAAGCTAATTTCGGTTTCAGGCAATTCAACAGTTTCCACAACTTGTTTTTTGGCCATTACTTTATAAACACCTGTTTCGCGGTCAATCACAACGTACGCATCTGGATTAGATGTTGGTTCTTTGCGATATGCTTGCAACAATGCAGCCTCTAAGGATTCAAAAATAACCTCAGGAGCAAAACCTTTTTGCTTTGTAAGCACCATTACCGCTTGAATTAATTCTTGACTCACTCGTATGCCTCCATATATTAAAAATCAAGATGTAATCGAATTTGTGCAATAGCAGAACGTTCAAATGTTATGCTTTCACCATTAATAGTAAAGTCGATAGATGTGTCCGTAAAACCTTGTAATGCACCAGTAAATTGTTTACTGCCATTAACAGGCTTAAACAACTGAATATCTACATCACGGCCATTATACCGAACTAAATCCTTATCTTTCTTTAGAACTCGATCAAGGCCAGGAGAAGATACCTCCAATAAATAATTTTCCGTAATTGGATCCTTTTCGTCGAGGACAGCACTTAATTTTTCGCTCACCAACTGACAGTCATCCAAATCTACACCACCTGGTTTATCAAGGTAGACACGTAAATACCAATCCCGTTCACGTACATAGTCTACATCGACGAGTTCCATATCGGTGCCGGCTATAATACCTTCAACTACAGAGGATACAAACTCCTCCACTGCTTCTCTTTTCATAGCCATCGCCTCCTTACTTACTACATCTTGTATATATCTCTTGATTCTAAATACTCTAAAATTGAGCTAATCATAAATGAAAGAGTGGACATAAGCCCACTCTTTTAAAAGATTATATAAAAGTCATATATAGTATATCACATTTGCTGTGTATATACAAATTCTACGCTTTCTGATGGGCAGAAAAACGACCCCATAAGCCATTCTATAAAAACATAAAATAGCTAAAATAACATAGTTAAGTCCATCCTAATTAATCAATGCGATCATTCAAGCCTTTTAATATAGCACCTAAATGCTCACGCAATAACACTGCTAAATCATCTAGATTTTTTGCATCTAAATGATGATCGATTTCTGGATAGCTTTTATAGCGAAGTTCCGCAAAGTATTCATCACGCAATTCATTATAATACAATAGTAAGCCTGTACATTCATCCATCTTGCGGTATTCGCCGATGATAAAAGACCCATTAATCATGCGAATCGCATGGGCTGGATCAATATCGCGTACAAAGCCTTCTAACTCATCAGGCATAACTTGTGAAAAGTCCCATTCAGGAATCCCTCGGCGACGATAAGTAAAAGTAAAATTATTAGCAGGTTCTATTAACATATTGGTTAACCCTTTTACACATCGTTCTTGTAGCCCACTCCAAAAAGACGCTAAATCGGCTCGCACAAAGGAAATGTCTACAAACGAAAATAGTGGCATTTCTATATGTACTGTATAGTCCTCTACCTCTTTATCATATAAGGCAGACCAACGCCACCCCAATTCATTTTGATAATGGAAAATAGGTACCTTTAATACGTCTTCACCAGCACTAATACGATTAGCTAATATTGTATAGTCACTTTCAGTAGATGTAACTAACGTAAAGCCGTCAACAGTTTGAGGTAACCAAGAATAGTCTAAGGCTTTACAAGCTTCAATAATTGTTTCCATATAACGCCTCATATCTTTCTTGATACTGTAAGACCGCCTTTACATAGCTACGGGTCTCAGGAAACGGAATCGTATCGACCATTCCATTCCAGTTATTTTCACGAAGCCACGATTCCACATGACCACGACCAGCATTGTAAGCAGCTAATGCTAACACCTGATCACCATTAAATTCCTTTAACAAGTGACCTAAATACCATGTACCTAACTCAATATTTATAGTAGGCTCTTTTAGTTGACGATCTGTATAGTTACCATGCCCCACTTGCTGTGCCACCCACCGTGCCGTATCAGGCATGAGTTGCATCAATCCAAGAGCCCCTGTTTCAGACTCCGCTGTGTTTATATACTTGCTTTCTGCTAAGATAACACTAGCTACCAAAGATGGAGGTACCTGCTCTTTCTCAGCTGCGGCTATAACTTCCTCTTTATAGTTAAAGGGATACGCAATCTGACGCGCCAAATGGTCATCTAGATATGTAAAATAAAACCATCCTAGTACGACACAAGATAATGCCGTTGCCGTTGCACGTTTCATATATCTCCCTTTCTATATAGAAACTATAAATAATTACCAAGATATAAAATATAATAAAATACTAGGTTAATATTATGCGAAGTTTTATGGGCTTATTATACCATTTAATAGTAATTTTTATATACCAATTTTGACACATAAAATGACTATCATTGAGGTTCTTATAAAACTGATTCGATACGCTCATTCCAAATGATATCTAATTGTTCCTTTAAATCCAGAGGTGTACCATTATTGTCAATGATTACATCCGCGTAAGACCGTTTATCCTCAAGACACATTTGACTATTAATACGAGCCAATGCCTCCTCCTCAGTCAATCCATTGCGGCTCATTAAGCGCTCAATTTGAGTCGACTCATTCACATATACGAGCCACACCTCGTCCATCATGGTATACCATTCTCCCTCGATGAGTAAAGGGATATCATATAGTAAAACTGGTGTATGTAGCTCCTCATAATGAGCTGTAAGTTCCATAATTCGATTTTGAATATGCTCCTTTAAACAACCATTCAATTGTTGGCGCTTTTTTGCATTGTGAAAGACAATAGCTCCTAATGCTTCTCGGTTTAATGTCCCATCATCGCGCAATACATCGGTTCCAAATGCATCTACAACTGCTTCTAAACCCTTTGTACCAGATTCAACAACTTCACGAGCCACAATATCAGCATCGATATATGGTATACCTTTATCCTTAAAATATGTAAGAACTGTACTTTTGCCCGATGCGATGCCACCAGTTAAGCCAATTTTAAACATATATACCTTCTATTAATTATAAATACATATTACTTTACTAATGCCCAGTTTTCTGCATGGTGTACGTCTACAATAAGAGGCACTTGTAACTCTACAACAGACTGCATTGTACTACGTAGTAACTCTTCTATAGCTTCTAATTCAGAGTTCACCACTTCAAGTACTAGTTCGTCATGCACTTGTAATAAGAGTCGAGACGTAAAGTTTTGTTCTTCTAACTTTTGCTCTACTTGGTTCATAGCTAACTTAATGATGTCTGCGGCGGTACCTTGAATTGGCGTATTCATTGCGGTCCGCTCAGCAAAGGAACGACGGTTAAAGTTACGACTATTAATATCAGGTAACTCGCGTTGACGACCAAACATAGTGCGAACTTTGCCGGTTTCATGAGCCTCTTGAACCATTCGATCCATATACTCTTTAACCTTAGGGTAACGGCTAAAATAAAGATCAATATAGTTTTTAGCTTCACCCCGTGTAATACCAAGGTCACGAGATAAACCAAAGTCAGAAATACCGTAGATAATACCGAAGTTAATAGCCTTCGCATGGGAACGTTCTTCGCTAGTTACCTCATCTTGAGATTTACCAAGCACCTCTGCCGCCGTAAATCGGTGAATATCCTTACCTTCCACAAAGGCTTTAATCAATGCTTCGTCGCCAGACAAATGAGCTAAGATGCGTAACTCAATTTGAGAGTAATCGGCACTCACCAATGTATCATATCCAGTACCTGGATAGAATAAAGCGCGAATTTCACGGCCTTTTTCGGTGCGAACCGGAATATTTTGCAAGTTCGGATCAGATGAGCTCAAACGACCTGTAGCCGTAACCATTTGATTGAAAGTTGTATGAATACGATGTGTCTTATCATTGATAAGAACTGCCAATCCTTCACAATAGGTAGATACCAATTTAGCAACAGAACGGTATGCCAAGATTTTTTCAACAATCGGACTTTCATGACGAAGCATATCCAATACTTCCGCATCTGTAGAATAGCCGGTTTTAGTTTTCTTGATGATTGGTAAGTTCATCTTTTCAAACAAGATTACACCCAATTGTTTAGGTGAATTGATATTGAAAGTTTCTCCAGCAAGTTCATAAATCTCTTGTTGTACTTGAGCTAGTTCCTCTTTAAAGCGAGCCGTTGTTTCTGCCAACTTCTCTGTATCGATATAGATGCCATTCTTCTCCATTACTACTAAAGTATGAATCAAAGGCAACTCAATCGTTTCATATAAAGACCATAACTCTTCACGACGTGCAGATTCACAAGCCACTTCGTTCATAGCGAGTAATGCTTTCACCATGGATACGCATTCTACGTCTACACTACCGTTAGCAATGCTAGGTACAGAAAAGCGCTCAGTTAGGTATAAATAGCCATAATTAGTACGCGTAGGATCTAATAAATACGCAATGAGCGACATATCGTGAACACGAGCAGTTTTATCAGCATTAAATAAGGAAATTTCAGCTGGCACATCTGCACCAAAGGCTTCAATAATCTCCTTGGTCTGAGTTGTAACGATGGCTTTGGCACCTTGTAATACAGCTAAAACAGCTTTAGTATCGTCTGTTTTAACAATAGTATTACCATTAGATAGATAAGCATTCGATACCGTTCTAAATGGAGTTTTACCATCTAATATAACATGCACTGCTACCGTTTTATCTTTATAGAAGTCAGCTGTTAATGCTTTAGCATCCGCTAAATCATCTAAGGAAATCTCCTCTTGCGGTGCAAATAAAGAGCCTGGATCTCCAAAAGCTGCTTCCTCGCCCCCCATTACTTGAGCAATACGAGGTGTTAATTTAGTAAAGCCTAAAGTTTCAAATAAAGGTTGTACTTCAGAAGTATGGAAGTTTTGTACAAAATCTTCTACTTTATAAGATAACTCCATATCTGTTTTTATTGTAGCCAACTCACGAGATAAGAAGGCTAACTCTTTATTCTCTACGAGACGCTCTTTTAATTTCTTACCAGAAATATCTTCAATATGTTCGTATACAGATTCAAGATTGCCGTATTCGGTAATTAATTTAAGCGCTGTTTTCTCACCTACGCCTGGTACACCTGGAATATTATCGGAAGAGTCACCCATAAGAGCCTTCATTTCGATAACCTTATCAGGACCATAGCCATAAAGTTCTTCCATATTATCTAGAGTAACCTCTAACATATCAGAAATACCTTTTTTAGTTAAGAACACATGGCTATGTTCTGTTACAAGCTGTAAATTATCGCGGTCTCCTGTAATAATTTGAACAGCCATATCAGGGGCTCCAAACTTTTTACTCAAGGATCCGAGAATATCATCCCCTTCAAATCCTTCTTCTTCGATGACACAAATGCCCAATGCTTTTAATACATCTTGAATTAAACTAAATTGTGGACGCAAATCCTCAGGTGCATCTGGACGATTTCCTTTGTATTCGCTGTACATTTCAGTACGGAATGTTTGACGCCCTTTATCAAAAGCTACGGCAATATAGTCAGGATTGATTTCTTCATACAATTTAATGAGCATTGTTAAGAAACCGTACACCGCGTTCGTTGGAGTACCTAAAGCAGACTTCAACGGTGGTAATGCAAAAAATGCACGGAATAACAAACTACTGCCATCTATAATCATTAATTTTTTCATAAGACACCTCACTTAATTCTATCCTTTATTATAACATAAGGTAACTTATTATATATGCAAAAAGGGACTCTCAACAGAGAGTCCCTTTGAAGATGTAGATATAAAAAAAACAACCCCGTATCGCTAGGCAACAAGAGGTTGTTGACGCTCAAATTATAAAGCGTTTACTTTAGCTGCAAGGTTGGATTTTTTGCGAGCTGCAGTGTTTTTATGAAGTACACCTTTGGAGGCTGCTTTATCAATTACGCTAGTAGCATGAACAAGTGCTTGTTTTGCTTCTTCTACTGCGCCTGCTTGAACAGCTTCTACGGTTTTACGACTTGCTGTACGGATTTGAGATTTTACAGCGGCGTTTTTCGCACGACGTTCAGCATCCGTTTTTACGCTTCTAATACTGGATTTAATGTTTGGCAATTGAGTCACCTCCTTAAAAATCGTTTCTTATACCTGAATGATTATATCATACAAGATATTGTGACGCAAGGATTATATTACACAATACGACTATTTCATAATATCTTTTAAAAATGATGTGCCTACTGCATATGGTGAAAGTCCAAAGTTCGCCAATACGGTTTGTCCTATATCACCAAAACTATGGCGTAAACCTAAATCGATAGCCCCTTTCATACTTGGGCTATAGGCAAGCAATGGAACGTGTTCACGCGTATGATCTGTACCATGCCATGTAGGATCATTGCCATGGTCAGCTGTGATGATCAGCAAATCATCTTCTTTCAATAATGGCAATAATCCACTCAATTGATAATCGAAATCTTCGATAGCACGTTTGTAACCTTCTACGTTACGGCGATGACCATATAGACTATCAAACTCTACAAGATTCACCATCATGAGGCCACTTTCAAAAGAGGAACCTAATAAGTAAGGCACCACATTCATGCCGTGAGCATTCGATTTGGTTGGATAGCTTTCATCCCATCCGACATGAGCATAGATATCGCCAATTTTGCCGACGGCCACCGTCGGAATTTGTGCGGCTTGTAATTCCTGTTGCACCATGCGGTGTTCAGGCATACGGCTATAGTCATGACGATTGGACGTGCGCACAAAATGACCTGGTTTACCTATAAACGGACGAGCTATGATACGACCTACATAATAATCACCAACGCAAACCTTATTACGTGTAATTTCGCACATACGATACAAATCCTCTAGAGGGATTACATCCTCATGTGCTGCAATTTGGAACACAGAATCGGCAGAGGTATACACAATAGGTTTCCCCGTTTTCATGTGTTCTACGCCAAGGCGCTCGATGATTTCAGTACCAGATGCGACCTCATTACCAAGATACCCATAACCGGTTTCTTTGGTAAAGGTATCCATCAATGCCTTAGGAAATCCATCGTAAAATGTAGGGAACGGAACCGTCACAGGATGGCCCATCATTTCCCAATGACCACTAGTTGTATCCTTCCCTGTGCTGACTTCTTCCATTTTCCCATAAGCACCCATAACAGGTGTTTCATCGGTCTTAATATCCGCAATATTTGCCAAGCCTAGAGAACGCAATGTAGGACAATGAATCAAACCTGCGGTTGACTCAATATGACCTAATGTATTAGATCCTTCATCATTAAATTTTGCCGCATCTGGGGCATGACCAATGCCAACAGAATCCATAACTAATATAATGATTCTTTTATACATAATAACACCTCCCAAAGGAAGCCTACTTAAGATAAGGCATAGCTAACATTAGAGCTGCTAAGGATTTACTATCCTTAATTTGTTCATTCTTAATAGCCTCTATCAGTTCAGGTAATGTAAAGTACTCAAGCTCTACATATTCATCAGGATCCCAGTTAGTTTCACCCATGGTGAGGTCTTTTGCTAAGTATAGATGTAGTACTTCATTACAGAAACCAGGACTTGTTGCAATAGTTCCCAATGGAATCCATTGATTGGCACGGTAACCTGTTTCCTCTGCTAACTCACGTTTAGCACAGTTAATAGGTTCTTCGTTAGGGTCTAATTTACCTGCTGGAATTTCAAGTAAAGGCTGTTGTAAAGCATAACGGAATTGACGTTCCATTACAATTTTGTTATCTTCTGTAACGACAACGATAGCAGTTGCCCCTGGATGGTGCACCACCTCACGCCACGCATCATTTCCATTAACATCAGCTATATCATAGGTAACCTTAATTAGTTTACCGTCAAACTTCATTTCGCTAGATTTTTGTACTTCTTTGCTAATTGCCATAATATCCTCCTTATTGTTTATACATAATATGATATCATAGAAAGTTGTTAATATATATCGTTAACGAACCATATATTAGAAGATTAAATGATAGTGTCAATAATTTTGTGTAAACGTCTTTTTATTCTCAATTACCTACCAAACATATTTTGTAACTGGCTAAATGATGCACCAAATCCACGATGTATTTTACCAAAGAACTTATCATTATACTCACTAGCAAATGTGCATACAAATGTATCTAATGACTCGATTGATGGAAACTGCTCTTTATGGCTGATTCGTCTTTTTAGGTGTTTATTCCAGCCTTCAATTAGATTATTAGAATAGATTGACGGCTTAATGGATTCAGGAAACTCTAAAAAAGTGAATAAGTCAGTAATATCGGATAATGTATTCGTAATCTTAGGATACTTAGACGACCACGTTTCTAAAAAGTTATACAAAGCGGCCTCAGCTACTTGTGTTGTATTAGCAGTATAAATCAACTTTAATTGTGCCAATACAGGAGCTATATCATGTTTTCTAATTAGCATACGTACCATACGAGTTATATGTACCCAACAACGTTGGAATCGTGCTTTTGGATATATTTCTTGACAAGCTTGCTGCAATCCTTGAAACCCATCACCGACAAAAAGGAGAATGTCCTCTAGACCTCTTTGTTTTGCATGATCTAATAGCTCTTTGTAGGCTAATGTGCTTTCATTAGGATATATGCCATAATCAATGACATGTTTCTCGCCTGATGGTGTAATACCGATTAAAACATGAAGAGCCTCTTTTTGCGCGGTACCACGTTTAACGGTAATAAAAGTAGCATCTAGATAGACTACAGCAAACTGTGAAGGTAATGGCCGATTATGAAACGCATCCACTTCTTCTGCAACAACTTGAGTCATATTAGAAATAGTTTGTGGCGAATAATAGCAACCATACATTTTTTCAATAATATCAGCTATTTCACGTGTGGTAATACCTTTTTGATATAACTGTATAATCATTTCTTCAAGATTACCAAAATTCCGATTGTACGGTGTAAGCAATTTATTTTGAAATTGACCCAATCGATCGCGAGGTATTTTGATGGTAATATTACCGAAAATAGTATGTAAAGAACGCTCGTAATAACCATTCCGAGAATTACCCGTATTATAGCCACTGACATCATATTTATCATAGGATAAAAACTCAGTTAATTCAGCTAGTAATAGCGTATTTAACATCGTTTCGAGTTCATTACGAAATAAATCCATAAAAATTGAATGATTATCTGGAGTATCAACTGAGATTATGTTACCATTAAACATAGAGAATCAACCTTCTTTCTGCGATTTTTGTATGGTAACTTAATCATAAAGAAGATTGGTTCTCTTTTCAATTGTTTGAGAACAGTTTACACAAAATATATTACACTGCCTAAATTATCCATTATTTTAATCAGTTATAAATATTATTATTACAAATATAATATATAACCAAATACAAAAAAAACCTTTAAGGCAGTCTTTATAATACTTGCTCGATTTCTTTTGATAAATACCTATAGAAAAAGCACTTAAAAGTAACAATACCCATAACAATAATATATAAAGTTTAATATGCCCGTTTATAATGATAAATTGTAACACTAAAATAACCGGAGACAAAACTAAACAAATATAAGATATCTGTTTAGTTAAAACTGGGAACTTACGATTCAATTTTATATATTGAGTCTTTTTATCTTTTATCGAGTTTAATACCTCATATTGATAAAATATTATAGTTGCAACAATAACAATTATATAACTAAAGGTAAAATACAAACTAATTTTGTCCATTATTCTCCCTCTTATATTCATTATCCATATCTATTTTTTCATACTCAATATTTATACCATACACAATACTAGTTATCAAGGTCGCCGCTCCTACGACTGCAGCTCCTGTTCCTACAGTTGTGGCTCCTAATACAGCTGCAGTAGCCCCCCCCTGTTGCACTAATAGCAGCCAACCGTGTATCCATGCTATTAGCTTTCTCTATAAGATCTTCTCTTCCTTTAAACCGTTCTTCATTCTCTAATCTTGTTCCTACCAATAAAACACCATCACTTGCAAGTCCTCCGACTTCTGATACAGTACCTTTTGCGACACCTTTGACAGTACCTTTAGCATATACTTTAACAAGCTCTTTATCAAGTAACTTGCCAGTTATGTCTGATGCCTTGTAATGTAGAGCATTCCCCATAACGATTGTTCCCATCTGTTTAGATGATGCATCTATAGCTTTATTGGAATCTTCTATCTTTATTGGTTGGTTAATATAATTTGAACTTACTGTATATGCAAAAGTGCTTGGTGTTTCGCCTCCAACTATATACTCACTATTTGATATTTCATATTCATCAGGTTTGAGTTTTCTTAATCTTGCATTTTTTGATTTGATAATCATATTGGATATACTTTCATCCATCCTTTTTTGATTTTTATCAATAATATATTGTTTATTTTTTTTAATGTTATATCTAGCTTAGACAACTTAATCTTACAGAAACCTTCTACGTTTTTAATTCTCAGAAACACTAAGTAGAATAAAATTAAGTAGTAGTATGATAATGCAAAAAAGGCACCTCTTCGAGGTGCCTTCTTATCAAATATAAGTAATAGGAGAAGCTATTAAATTATTAATCTAAATCATAGAAACCAGATGGTTTATCGCTCAAATTAATAATGATATTTTTCATTTGAGTGTAGTGTTCCAAGATAACTTTGTGAGTTTCACGGCCGATACCAGATTGTTTGTAACCACCGAATGGTGCGCCTGCTGGGATGGAGTTATATGTATTAACCCACATACGACCTGTTTCGATGGCTCGAGCTACACGGATAGCACGGTTAAGGTTTTGTGTAAATACGCCACCACCAAGACCGTATAGGCTATCATTAGCTTGTTTAATTACTTCGTCTTCGCTGTGGAATTTAATAACAACAGCTACAGGGCCGAAGATTTCTTCACGAGCTACGCGCATATCGTTTGTAGCATCCACGATAAGTGTCGGTCTTACAAAGCAACCTTTGCCAAATTCGCCATCTGTAATACGTTCACCACCAGCTACAACGCGAGCGCCTTCTTCCTTAGCAAGTTCTACATAGCTAAGTACTTTCTTAACTTGCGCTTCGTAAATCAAGGAACCTAGTTGTGTAGATTCATCCCAAGGCAATCCAACTTTTACCTTATCAAATAATGCGGAAAGTTCAGCTACAAATTTATCATAAATTGTATCTTGTACGAAGATACGGGAACCAGCGCAGCACACTTGACCTTGATTGAATAGAATACCGAGCATTGCCCCATCAAGAGCTTGTTTCCAGTTCGCATCGTCAAAGAAGATATTCGCCGATTTACCACCTAATTCCAATGTAGCAGGAATCAAGCGTTCAGATGCCGCTTTATATACATCTAGGCCTACTTCTGTAGAGCCTGTGAAAGCAAGTTTGCTGAAGCCTGGATGATCAAGGATATATTGGCCAGATTTAGAACCTTTACCCGTTACAATGTTTACAACACCTGGAGGTAAGATGTCTTGCAAAATGCTACCTAGTTCTAAGAGACTAAGAGATGTATGACTAGATGGTTTGATAACAACTGTACAACCTGCTGCAAGAGCTGGTGCCAGTTTCCAAGCAGCCATTAGGAACGGGAAGTTCCAAGGTACTACTTGACCTACTACGCCGATTGGTTCACGAATAATAAGGCTCAATGTATTTTCATCAAATACTTGTGCCGAACCTTCTTCTGCGCGAAGCACGCCAGCAAAGTAACGGAAATGATCTGCACCATACGGTATATCTACATTTAATGTTTCACGGATAGGTTTACCATTGTCGTAGGTTTCTACTTGCGCCAAATGTTCTTTATGCGCATCGATCGCATCAGCAATCTTTAATAAATAATCGGCCCGATCGACTTGGGACACATTTTTCCATGTTTTAAAAGCCTCTGTTGCAGCTGCTACAGCTTTATCAACATCCGCCTGCGTAGCTTCTGCACAAACAGCAAGTTGCTCGCCATTAGCAGGGTTATATACATTAAATTCAGCACCATCAGATGCAGGTACCCATTCATTATTGATTAAAAGACCATATCTTTCTCTAATATGTAAACTCATAGTACTTCCTCCTTTAATGGATAACGACTATTAATTATCTTCTATGAGTTCATCATACATCCAATATCTAATTATTTCAATCTATTTTATAATTTTCGATATAACGATTTTATTATATTCTCAATAGTTTTATTCTATATCAAAATCGATATACTTATCACTATTTATGATAATAGAGTACACAAAAAAGGAGTCCTCTATTACCTAAAGGACTCCTTTTAATCATGTTCAATTTTGACATGTATAATTTTTTACGAATTCCCCTAATAAAATTAGGCCTTTTTCTTGTCTTTATTTCTCAATGACTTGACGGATAATCCGATACGATTTCGCTTTACATCTACAGAGATGATCTCAGCTTCAATAATATAGCCTACAGCAAGTACATCAGAAGGATGTTGTTTCGCCGTGCATAGTTCGCTACGATGTAATAAACCATTGGTTTTTAAACCAAAATCAATAAAGGCACCAAAGTCTACTACATTATGCACCGTACCTTTAACAACTGTACCAACTTTAATATCCTCAAGGCTAACCACATGCTTACGCGTAAGTGGTGCTGGTAAATCCTCACGAGGGTCACGTCCCGGCTTAGCGAGAGCAGCGATAATATCTCGTACTGTTGGAACGCCCGCATCAAGCTTGTGAGCCATTTTATCGACATCAACCAATGGTAATTTCACTTGTAATGCCTCTAATTGGGATTTATCTTGTAAATCCTTCAATGTAAAGCCCAACTCGCCTATGATACGTTCTGCCAATTCATATGACTCAGGGTGAACGGATGTGTTATCCAACGGATTTTTAGCGCCATTTAATCGTAAGAAGCCCGCACATTGCGTAAAGGCTGCAGGACCTAAACGAGGTACCTTTAACAATTGTTTACGGCTCGTAAAGCCACCACTTTCTTGGCGGAATGCGACGATATTTTTTGCTACGGTACTAGAAATACCTGCAATATGTTGCAAAATGGCTGGTGATGCGGTGTTAAGTTCAACCCCAACATGGTTTACAACAGATTCTACCACTTGATCTAATGTGTGAGACAATTGCTTTTGGTTAACATCATGTTGGTATTGGCCAACGCCGATAGACTTAGGATCGATTTTAACGGATTCTGCTAATGGATCTTGTACACGACGAGCGATGGATACGGCGCCGCGAATCGTTACGTCTAAATCTGGCAATTCATCAATAGCTAATTTTGATGCGGAATATACAGAGGCACCAGCTTCATTGGTAATGATATAGTGACAATCTAACTTTTCTTCTTCAATCATCTTGGATGCAAATTGCTCCGTTTCATACGAAGCGGTACCATTACCGATAGATAATAAGGTAACCTTATATTTGCGGATTTTTTCAGCCAATTTCTTTTGTGCTTCTTGTTTTAGTTTTTCACTATTCGTTAAATAGTAAGCACCATAATCGAGTACATTCCCTTGTGCATCGATAATAGCCATCTTACAACCTGTACGATAGCCTGGGTCAAGGCCCATAATGACATGTCCTGCCAATGGTGGTTGTAACAATAGATTTTTAAGATTTACCCCAAATACCTTAATCGCTTGTTCATCTGCTGATTCAGTTAATTCATTGCGAATATCCCGTTCGAGAGCAGGGAAAATCAAGCGTTTATATGCGTCTGCTACGGCGCTAGCTTTCACATCGCTAAAAATAGATTGTTCATTTTTAGTGATACCACGCACCATGTATTGAATATAGGATTCATCGGGTACGGTTAGGGCCAATTTAAGAGCCCCTAATTTTTCGCCTCGATTAACTGCCAAGATACGATGGGACGGCATCTGACGAACTGGTTCAGCATATTCATTATATTGAAGGAATTGGTCCTTGTGCTCATTATCTTCCACGAGTTCCGCTTGGATAAAACCTTCCTTCCACATACGCTTACGAAGAGTAGCACGAAAATCTGCACTGTCGCTGACAATTTCGGCAACGATGTCCGACGCACCTTGAATGGCGTCCTCCGGTGTAGGCACCTCTTCAGAAATATATTCTCTCGCGATATCTAGAGGATTACCAGATGTGACCGTATCATTCAAAATCATATCTGCTAAAGGCTCTAGTCCTCGTTCACGGGCAATCATGGCCCGTGTCCGTTTCTTAGGTCGATATGGTAAATACAGATCTTCTAATTCTTGTAATTTTACGGCTTTCATCAAAGATGCCATCAATTCATCGGTCATCTTTTCTTGTTCCGTAATGGCATTGATGATTTCTTGACGCCGTGCTTCTAAATTGCGCAAATATTTAATGCGTTCTTCGATAGTTCGCAGTTGTTCATCTTGTAATTCACCTGTTACTTCTTTTCTGTAACGAGCGATGAATGGCACCGTGTTACCTTCGTCTAAGAGCGTAACTGCTGATTCTACTTGACCAGGCTTAACACCCAATTCCTTTGCAATAATGGCAAACATTGATTCCATTAGTTATGTCCTTTTCTTTCATATGTTACAAATCGATGAGGATATGTATTTTTATCATCTACCGTTCCCTCTACAACAGAGGTAATTGTGAAAGCTGACGCATCAAATGCAGGGAAATGAGCATCTCCTTCAAATTCATGGTCAACCTCCGTAATATGCATTACATCTACATACGGTAAAAAGGCTTCGTAGATTTGTGCACCACCGATAACATAGGCTACATCAATCTCTTTAGCAGCCTCTACAACACCCTCGGGTGAAGAAAATACACGTACCCCTTCCGGTGCATTAAAACCTTTATTTTTTGTAATCACCCAATGTTCCCGATTAGGCAATAAAAAGGGCAAGCTTTCAAAGGTCTTACGCCCCATAATAATAACGTGGCCTGTCGTTTTTTCCTTGAAAAATTTCAAATCATTGGGCAAATGCCAAATCAGAGAATTATCCTTGCCGATAACGCGGTGATGTGCAACCGCTACGATCAATGCTAACATAGTATCCCCCTAAACAGCTACGGTCATAGCCAATTTACCTAAATGTTCATACCCTTCTAACACGATATCATCCGGTGAGAATTTATAAAAATCAGTAATATCTGAATTTACACGAATTTTTGGCGCACGCAACGCTTGATCTCGACGAGATAATTGCTCGCGCAATGCATCCACATGATTTTCGTAAATATGTGCATTATTAATAACATGGGTAAACTTACCAGGCTTCAAACCAGTCACTTGGGCAATCATACATAAGAGTGCTGCATATTGAGCCGTATTAAATGGAACACCAAGCCCCATATCACCACTGCGTTGGATGAGCATGCAGTTTAAATAGCCATTGCCTACATCCCACAATGTTTCATACGCACAAGGTTGTAATGCCATATCAGGCAAATCCTCAATATTCCATAATGTAACAATCATGCGGCGACTATCTGGATCCTCTTTTATAGTTTTGATGAGATTATCCAATTGTTTGTATTTAGCAATTTGATAACCATAGGCCTTACCAATAGTCCCATCTTCGCGCATCCATTCATCCCATACATGGACATTCATATCTTGTAATTTACGTACATCATTGGACTGCATTTGCCAAATCCATAACAGTTCTTTCACAGCCGTTTTGAAAGCCACAAATTTTGTAGTTAAAATTGGAAATTCCTCTTGTAAATCAAACTGCATAATTTGTTGTGGCAATTTATATGTGGCTATGCCTGTTCTATTTTGACCATATATGCCATGGTCTAATATATTTTCAATAATATTGAGATATTGTGTATCCGCTGAGCTCATAGTTCCCCCTAATTATATTAGAAATCACTCAATATAGCGTTATAGAAACGCCAATTTGTTACCCCTTATATTGTGAAATGGCCTCTAAAAATGAAAGTCCATATTTCTTTAATTTTGCTTCCCCTACGCCCTTTATATTGCCAAACTCACCTAATGTTTTTGGCCGTATATTAGCTAAATCGATAAGCACCGTGTCAGGGAATATAATATACGGCGGCACACTAAGTTGCGATGCCAGTTGTTTGCGATGTTGCCGTAAATGTTCAAATAGCCCACCAGAACCAGAACGGGGTACTTCGGAGCGAGAGATAGAGGCTGATTTTTTCGTTTTACGAGATGGCACGATAACCTCTTGCCTAATTTCTTCTACCTCTTTATGCCCTGCTAACACCTCTTCTGCACCGGCGGTGACGGATAAGACCGGATATTTTCCCATAGAACTCCGCAAGTATCCAGAGGCCACAAATTGTTGTATGAGGCCCTTAATCTCCTTATCCCCTACATCCGATAAATACCCAAATACGGATAAGGCATCAAGACCTGCCCTCGTAATGCGGTCAGTCCGTTCTCCGCGCACGATGGACGAAATCATAGAGGCACCATACCGCTCCTCTGTGGCGATAATGGTACGGAATATGGCCTTTGCCTCTTTCGTGACATTAACACGTTCCCCTTTTGTATTACAGGAACTACAGTTACTGCATTCGAGCCACGGAACGATTTCACCAAAATAGGCGAGCATATATTTTCTTAGGCAAGTACTACAGAAACAGTAATCAATCATGGACTGCAGTTTTCTAAGTTCTACCTGCTCACGTTGTGGTTCTAAATGACCTTGTTCAATCAAATACTTATGAACGCGCACATCTTGCCCACTATAGAGCAGAATACATTCCGCCGGTGCGCCGTCGCGTCCAGCACGGCCCGCCTCTTGATAATAGGACTCCATATTACGCGGCATTTGGTAATGCAACACATACCGCACATTACTCTTATCGATGCCCATGCCAAATGCGTTGGTAGCTACCATAACTTGTAATTGGTCGAAGGCATATTTATTTTGCATATCTTTGCGCATCTCATCGGATAATCCGGCATGGTAATATCCAGTTTGGATTCCGGCACGCGTCAAATTATCGTAAACTCGTTCTACATCCTTGCGCGTAGAGCAATAGATGATACCATTTTCATGACTATGACGCCGCACATAATCGACTACATAATCCATGCGCTTTGGTGTGCGCACGACGGAAAACGATAAATTCGGCCTATCAAATCCTGTAACATACACATTCGCATGATCGAGACCTAATAATGTTTTAATATCATTTTCTACTGCCTTCGTAGCCGTCGCTGTGAAAGCCCCCACTACGGGACGCTTAGGCAAACTAGCTAACCAATCACCTATCAATCGATAGGAAGGTCTAAAATCATGGCCCCATTGCGAAATACAATGCGCTTCATCAACAATGACTTGAGAGATAGGCATAGAGCGTAACACATTGCAGAAAAAATTGGAACCTAATCGCTCTGGTGCAATATATAATAATTTAATATTCCCACTACGTACATCGTACATGGTCTTATTAAATTCTGTTTGCGTTAATGTACTATTGATTAAGGCAGCCGGTATATTTTGATCTACCAAGCCATCAACTTGGTCTTTCATCAAAGATATTAAGGGCGAGAATACGACGGTAAGCCCCGATTTACAAAGAGCTGGAATTTGAAAGCATATCGATTTACCTGCCCCAGTAGGCATGATGGCCACTACATCCTCGTTCTTTAATAAAGACTCTACAGGAGACTCTTGAGCGGGCCGAAAGGATGTATACCCAAAGTAGGTTTGCAGTAGTTGTAACGCTCTATCACGAGAATTAATAGCCTCCATCGGTATACCTCCTTTCCTATGTGTACAAAATTAACAATGTTATATGCCATATCAAAATGAAATATCGTGTCTATTTATTGTATCATTTTTTGAGGTATTTTTTGAATTATTTTCATATAATACTGTTTAGTAATTTTAACAATATCATCAATATTTACCAATAAATTATATGATTTACATATCCTATAGAATGGCAATTTATGATACAATAATTAGTATATATTTTAACGTGGTGAACAACCCTAAGGAGGTTTTATATAGGCATGACACACAACAACATAATGATCATAATCGCCTTTGCCTTGTATTTAGGACTGATGATGTACATCGGTGTCTACTACTATCGCAAATCGAACAGTATTGGGGACTATATACTAGGCGGTAGACAGCTGGGACCGTGGATTACGGCACTCAGTGCAGAAGCATCAGACATGAGTGGTTGGATGCTCATGGGTGTACCAGGTCTTGCCTATACTACAGGTATTTCCGGTGTATGGATTGCCGTAGGGCTTACCTTGGGCACCTGGGCCAACTGGCGGTTCGTATCCCGTAGATTGCGTAACCATACGGAGGTAGCCAGTGATAGCTTAACATTGCCGGATTATTTGAAAAATCGTTTCCACGATCAATCCCATTCGGTAGCTGTTATTTCCGCATTGTTCATCTTAATTTTCTTCCTCATCTACACATCGTCTGGATTTGTAGCAGGGGGTAAATTATTTAATACCATCTTCGGTTTGGACTATACGGTATCCCTCTTTATTACGGCGGGCATTGTAGTATTCTACACATTCCTCGGTGGTTTCCTCGCCGTATCGTGGACGGATTGTATTCAAGGTGCGTTGATGTTCTTCGCCATCTTAGCTGTACCTATTACGGCGGCTATGTACTTAGGTGGTCCTATTGATACGATGCAACTCATTCAAAGCGAATTTCCTCAAGGCTTAAACCTTTGGGGTGATACAAGTGATATGTTTGCCCTTGTTATCGGCATCATCTCATCCCTTGGTTGGGGGCTTGGCTACTTCGGTCAGCCACATATCCTAGTTCGCTTCATGGCGATTTCCGATGCGAAGGAACTAAAAAAATCCACAAATATTGCTATGGTTTGGGTTATCCTTTCCTTATTAGCAGCTATTTTCGTAGGCCTCATCGGTCATGTATATATGTTACCAGAAAAATTAGTTGGTACAGATGCAGAGACGATATTCCTCGTTATGACGGAACGTTTATTTTCGCCATTTATGGCTGGCCTTATCTGGTCTGCTGTACTTGCAGCTATCATGAGTACTGCATCCGCTCAACTATTAGTAACAGCCTCTGCTATTGCTAATGATTTTTACGCTAATATCATTCACAAAACGGCAACCGACAAAGAACTCGTGCTTGTAAGCCGTATTGTTGTATTGTTGGTAGCGGCTATATCCATTTTCTTAGCATTAAATCCAGATAGCCTCATCCTTACAATGGTTGCTTACGCATGGGCAGGCTTTGGTGCCGCTTTTGGTCCGGCTATCATCTTCTCCCTATTCTGGAAACGCATGACACGCCGTGGTTGTATTGCCGGTATCGTCGTTGGTGGTCTTACAGTCCTCATTTGGAAACAATTTGCCTTCTTTGGACTCTATGAAATCGTACCAGGATTTATCTTCTCATCCATTGCGATTTACATTGTCAGCATTTTTGATAAATTACCACCACGTCCAGTATTAAAAGATTATAAAGAAGCAGAAAAATTACATATTCTCTAAGAGTGCACAAAAGGAGCTATTGATTTCTCAATAGCTCCTTTTTAATAATGAAGGGCTGTTGTAATTATTGCCCATCTTTTTGTACATATTGTGCTAATCCATCACGAATGGCTTCGCGTACATCGAACACCAGTGATGCTGGTGATAACACTTTCACACTTTGCATATATTGTAGTGCCCAATATTTGAAAGCCTCTCGATTGACATGAACACGACATTCCACCTTTTGAGGCGTCTCGTTTATGAATTTTACATTTCCATCAAACCAATCAAGAATTTGGTTTACGATACTGCGTTTGGCTTCAAATATTACCGTTACAGATTCACCACCAAACATATAGATATGTTCCTTCATGTAGGCCTCTACATCAAAGGTATTTTGATGCTGATAGCCTTGGATATCCCGCAATGGTTTACGGCGAATATCCAATAATTTAATGTTGCCAATGCGATCCACACGGAGTGTGGACATGTCATCATGATTATCGTGATTGCCTACCAAATAGTAGAATCCTCGGCTAGAGACTAATTGGTAGGGATTAAAAATATAATTTCGTTCATTACCTGCATAATCAAGATTAGGATATAATTTATTATCCGTACTAGGCTGATAATAGACTAACGAAATTTTTCTCCCTTCCGTCACCGCTTTTTCAATGAGATCAATATTTAGGAATAGGTCCTGACTTCTCACAAGAGAATCAGATGTACTCTTAATTTGTTTTCCATGGGATTTAAAATAACGACCGCCCAAAGCAGATACCTTATCGATTAAATCTTTACGCTGATTGGCACTAATATGACGTGACGCTAATAGGCCATCAATCAACAAATGTAACTCGGCCTCTTCAAAAGGATGAATCATATAAAAATTGGTACGACGAATCGATCCATCTGTACCTAGTGCAGATTCTTCACACTCAATATTAAAATTACCAGATTCATATAAATCATTTAGATGACGACCTAAGGTTTTACGATCTACCGTCAATTCATATTTCTTCGCTAAGATGCTACGAATTTCCTCTTGAGATAATGTATGATTTGCATCTGTTTCATCTCGTAGGATTTCTAGTATATATACTAGTACTGCCTTTTTAGATGCCATGGAAAAACTCCTTTTACAATATACTTATACTAACTAACAACAAAATATGGCCTACTATGACCATATTGATACATGTACACAAAATCACTCATACAAAGTATATCATAAAAGTCATGTTTACTTCATGTATTTTTCATTCATTTCTTCATCTTTCCTATATCTTTTATGCAACTGAACATAACAAAATGTAATATTTATAAAATAAAAAGAAAATATTGAACATAAAAATAAAGGCTAATTCTATATATCGAGAATTAGCCTTTATCTATCCCCTATCGCACCTTATTATCATATGCTACACAGGAAAGTACCTTATTTAATTTTATTTTCTAAATAGCCTAATGTTTCCATGCGTTTCGTCAATTCAGCATAGAATGCCTCAGCCATAGCTGTTTGATTTTTGGCCTGTCCAGCTTGCGCACCACCAAAGATATTCTTCTTAATCGCGTTAACGATAGTAGATTTTGCCTTTGGTTTATTAAGGATTTCCATAAACATCAAATCTTCATCGGATAGATTTTCTACGGCTTCATTTTCAGAGGTAGCCCCATACATGATGTCTGTACCAGATTCAACTAAAGCTTTCACAAACTTAGTAAATCTAGCAGGCACAAAGGATTGGCCCTCCATATAGTAAGCTTTCGGATGTTGATGTTTCAAGAAACGTAAGCCACCGCGTACTATATGTTCTGCCATCGCAACATATAACGCATTAACAGCGGCTTCTAAGCTTTCATCATCGCCCTTAGCAGCATCATTAGCAGCTTTCACAATGGCTAAAGCCTCGATCATATTAAACTGACCACCATCCTTGATAATGGACTGAAATGTATCGCGTACGATATCGTTTTCAAACATGGACAATGCTTCTTCATTGAAGAGAATTGTATAGGTAAAGCTGTTAATAATGGTTCGCATAGGTACAGAATTTACAAGTTCAGGATTTCCCATGTCGTAGGTTACAGATTCTGCGTGCTTAGCCTTACATATAATAGATTTTCTAAAGGTCGTATCTAGCATAAAATCTAAATACTGCTCTTGAGCCACATGGTCATTAGGGGCGAGTTTATCTAGTGTATCCGCAATATCAGCATCAAAGCTACGCACCATAGATAAAGTTAAATCAGCATCACATAGGTATGCCAAATTATGCGCTGCCAAATGGTCATTGAATTGATAGAAATATACAGGGTCATTGTTTGGCTCTAAATGATCGTGACCAACATAGTATTCATCTTTTTGCATAACAGAACGAAGAGCACCTAAGAATTTACTATTTCGTTCCTTTAGATTGTCATATTTTAAAATTTGACTACCTACAATACTGCCAATTGTTTTGCCATGCAGAACCTTTTCCTTGTGATTAAACTGAGTTTTATCACGGTTGCTGAACATCATTAATTGACGTACTTCTTCCATCGTATGCCACCCAGGATATGTATTATACGACACATAGGCGATACCATCCTCAGCTAGATGTTCATCGATAAGGCGCAACAACGCCTCTTTGACACCGTCATCGACCCAAGAATATACACCATGAGCAATAATGTAATCAAATGTACCTATTTCACTACCAATAGATGCGATGTCTGATTGAATAAGGGATACATTGGTTAAACCTGCATTAGCGATAACTTCGTTGCCCTTTTCTACTTGTTCTTGTGAAAGCTCAATACCTACGAAGGTTGCATCTGGATTAAATAATGCTTGAGAAACAATATTGCCACCATAAGTTGCGCCTAACTCTAGCACTCTAGCAGTTTTAGGGTTCGGTGCAGAAATGCCAACAAGAGCTGCATAGGCTTCAAGAGTAGCCGGTGTGGTATATGGAAATGGCATAGATTTATAGCCTAATTCACTATAAATGGTTTGTTGTACGTCATTTGTATTCGTAGTCATAATATCCTCTATTGTTAAAAACATATATTGTATAAACAATACATGAATAATTCATATATACTATCTATTATACCAAAATCATGCGTACTATACACCCATTCATAAGGATGATAGATGCAAAAGAGGCATCCTCAATGAGGATGCCTCTTGTATATGCAGTTTAGAGAAATTAATTATTTAACTTCGTCGAAACCTTTTTGTAAGCGAACATAGCTTAAGCGACGTTCTTTAGCGTCTTCTTCACATTTAGCGAATAATTCTTCTGCAGCGTCAGGAGCAGCTTTCGCCAAGGAAGCGTAACGAACTTCACCTTTAAGGAAGTTTTGGAATTCGTCGTAGTTGCCTTCTTTGGAATCCAAGGAGAATGGGTTTTTACCTTCAGCTTTAAGTTGAGGGTTGTATCTGTAAAGATCCCAGTAACCACAAGCAACTGCTTTGCGTTGTTCTTCTTGAGCTTTACCCATACCAGCTTTGATACCATGGTTGATACATGGGCTGTAAGCGATGATCAAGGAAGGACCTGGATAAGCTTCAGCTTCTGTAACAGCTTTCATCAATTGGTTTTTGTCTGCACCCATAGCAACTTGTGCTACGTATACATAACCATAAGACATAGCCATCATGCCAAGGTCTTTCTTCTTAGTACGTTTACCAGATGCAGCGAATTGAGCTACAGCAGCTTCATGAGTAGATTTGGAGGATTGACCACCAGTGTTGGAGTATACTTCAGTATCGAATACCCAGATGTTGATGTCTTCGCCAGAAGCTAATACATGGTCAACACCGCCGAAACCGATATCGTAAGCCCAACCGTCACCACCGAAGATCCAGTGAGAACGTTTGATTAAGAATTGTTTCTTATCAAGGATTTCTTTCAATTCTGGAGTTGTAGCACCTTCAGCTTCGATTGCTGCTACCAAACGTGCGGAACGTTGGCGAGTAGCTGCGCCAAGGTTAGCGAATTCAATCCATTGTTCCAATGCTTCTTTCAATTCGCCAGATGCTGTTTCAACAGCTTTCTTAGCTACTTCAAGCAATTGTTCACGGATTTTCTTAACGCCGATGTACATACCATAGCCGTATTCAGCATTATCTTCGAACAAGGAGTTTGCCCAGGAAGGACCTTGACCTTGTTGGTTAGTTGTGTATGGAGAAGCTGGCATGGAAGCACCCCAAATGGAGGAACAACCAGTAGCATTCGCAATCATCATACGATCGCCGAACAATTGAGTTAACAATTTAGCGTATGGAGTTTCACCACAACCTGCACAAGCACCGGAGAATTCGAACAATGGTTGTTCAAATTGGGAACCTTTAACAGTTTCCTTCTTCATAGGGTTTTCTTTTACAGGAAGGTTAACAGCGTAGTTCCAAGCTTCAGCTTGTTCGATTTCGGAATCGATAGAAGTCATTACGATAGCTTTGCCCTTAGGAGCTGGACAGATATCAACACAGTTACCGCAACCCAAGCAATCTAATGGGGATACTGCGATACGGAATTGAAGGTCTTTAGCGCCCAATGCAGGGATTGTATCGAAATGTTCTGGAGCTGCAGCCACTTCTGCTTCAGTTGCCAAGATTGGACGAATTGTAGCATGTGGACATACGAAGGAACATTGGTTACATTGGATACAGTTTTCTGGCATCCATTTTGGAACGAACAATGCAGGACCGCGTTTTTCGAATTTAGCAGTACCAGCAGGTAATGTACCATCTTCGTAACCAGCGAATGTGGATACAGGAAGATCATAACCAGCTTGTGCATTGATTGGTTGTGCAATGTTTTGAACGAAGGATGGGCAAGATTCGCAACCAGGTTTAACTGCGTGGCCACCTTCATCAACAGCGTTTTTCCAGTCAGCTGGAACGTCTACCTTTACAAGAGCACCAACGCCTTGGTCGATAGCAGCGTTGTTCATGTCAACGATGTTTTGACCTTTTTTACCATAGGAAGTAACTACGGATTCTTTCAAGTATTTAATAGCGTCATCTACAGGGATGATTTCAGTCAATTTGAAGAATGCAGCTTGAGTTACCATGTTGATACGACCGCCTAAGCCGATTTCAGCAGCGATTTTCGCAGCATTGATGATGTAGAAGTTCAATTCTTTTTCTGCGATTTGACGACGTAATTTAGCAGGTAAAT
>ENA-UPWP01000667-UPWP01000667.1-human-gut-metagenome-genome-assembly--contig:-NODE-667-length-26684-cov-7.185553_pt1 | contig 26684 bp, 27 predicted proteins | sample MGYA00250052_ERZ773380 | MGnify/ENA primary metagenome ERZ773380 (study PRJEB29103, sample SAMN06112063) | human gut metagenome | biome: human gut; feature: ankylosing spondylitis patient; material... | reverse complement strand
ATATGCTGCAACTTTCTTCCTGTTACACTCTTACTTACTTTTACAAAAGTAGCAAAAAAATAACATAAATACAAATTATACACTTTATTTAACGAACATAACTTCTATAATTTTCTTCCAATAACAATTGCAATTTTGAAAGAGGATAAAGAAACTTACCACCTATAGCAGTATAAGCTATCCCTTTTTCATCACGTAACTTTTGCAGAGTTCTGCTTGATATATGCAACATGCCACATACCTGTTCACCAGTCATATAGACCTCATTGGCTATAGGAACGGTCAAATCCTGAATTGCAAAAATCTCCTTAGAACATTTTTTGAGCATCTCCATCATCATGATATACTCTTCTGACTGTTTTGTGATCACCCCATCCATATTTTATTTGTCTTTTTGAGCTAGTATTCTAGCCAGATCACTTTCCTTATACATATATTTTCCACCGATGAAAGAACACGGAATAATACCATGCTCCCTATAACTTTGCAAACTCCGCTTGGAGATATTCAAAACCAGACAGACTTCCTGGGCATCCATTCATTTTTCCTTTTCAACAGATCCAAATTTCTTTTTAACGGCTTCAATCTGTGTAGATAAATCCTCAACCTGCTGTTTCAACCGCAAATACGCATTTTTTTCAATTACAACTAATTCCATAACAAATCTGATTTATAATTTTACTATTTGTGAAGCAAAGTAAAGCACATTTCTATATCAGGAAAAGCCTCCGGAATCAAAGTCACCCATTGGCGTACATTGTCCCCCAAAAACATACCAGATAGTATTATCATGCAATTTCTTTTCTCCATATTTACTCAAAACAAAAACTTTCAGAAGCCCAATATAGAAGTGAAAGGTGCACCACTTGCATCCGCCGATAATGCTCCTTCTAACCCTGCTTGTCTTCCGTTATCCTCTACACCTTTATACTTTTACTGTTCCGTAAAACTTCTTTTTCCTTAATCTCCACTTTCTGCCGTATATTTGAGAAATGCTCACGCAACAGTTTTCTGGCCAATATCCTCGCCTTCTCCTGCATTTCGTCATAAATGTTCCATCTGTTCCGGCCCAACAGTGCTCTTTCTATCTTTTCAAAATTCTCATGAAAACTGAAATTGTCTGGATACTCGTCCATCAGTCCGTCCCTCGGATAACCCTTGTCCATGATATACAGCAATGTCATTCGGTCATAATTATCCACGCTTCGGGCTAAACCAAGCCCCTTCTCATTATCCGTCAGCCGGGCATAATTCTCCCATGTGGGTGAAAGGTCATACTCCTCTTTGTCCGTAACACTTTTCAAAGCCGATTTATCCAGAAAGGCATCTGCCGGAATCTTCTCCATTGGTAGCAGACTGTCATAATTATCATAACAGCGGTTTATTTTCCCCGCCATCAGCGAAGGCCATCCCCGAAGCTCATATACCGTCAGCGACTTGCCTTCAAAGTCCGGCTCAAAGAAACGCCTCTCGATATTCGCCTCCATAAAGGCTCCATATTGGTGGTTTCCCTTATAATCCCGGCTGAAAAGCAATACCCCCTTGTCTATTTCAACACCCGTATAAAATTTGTTCCCGTGTTCCAAGTCATCCAACATATCCGCCACCGCTATGGGTGATGACTTTATTTCTTTCCACATTTTCGGCGTGAGCCAGCGGGTATAAGTCTCATCCTTCGAAAACGGGTCTATTTCATTTCACAGGCAATACACTACTTCTGACAGACGTTGGTATCTCTGTAAAATGATCCCATGCTCGTCCATCGCCTTTTCCAGCCTTTTCAGGTAATCCTCATTGTTTCCTTCCTGCAAGGGAGGTACGATACCCATATCGGGCACATTATAATACATCAGGCCCATAGCCGGCATTTCCTCGCTTTTCAATGCCTTTTCCACATCCTTCTGCATGAACTCCTGAAAACCTTCCTCACCCGTACCTTTCATGCTGATATGTACGGGATTGAAAAATTTGTCCACAGTTATATATACGCTGCCACCTTTTATCATTCCGTTCTGTTCATTTTCCATATATTAAAGAATTAAATGTTTATACCCTGTCCTTTCTTTTTAAACGGTATCCTTGTTTTCACTTCCGTCTCCGGGAACCTTGCATTATCCGGTCGTGTAACCAGCAGCGAGACAGTCCGTTCCTGCTCCTTTGAGAGTGGCGCACGCATCAGTTGCAAGTTTCTCAGCCGGTTAAAGTTTCTCAGTGTAGGTGCCATGTCGCACCGTTTCGTACAAATCCCGTATCGGAGTATATCCGGCGAAGCTGTCTTGCAGTCCCCGATTTCCGCCCGAAATTCCGCATCCAACGGTGCCACCTCATGAAACCTCAATTCCTCCGGCTTTCGTTTCCCGTCGAAAAAGTATCCGGTCAAATCGTTCAGAAACTCTTCCAATGCCTTGTCCCCTTTGTCCGTTTTTCCCAGTAGCAACACCTTCTGTCCGTATTCTACTGCCGTACAAGTAGGAAAAACGGCCTGTCCGTTCCTTATCACATCCCCATCCATTCCGAAACGGTGCCCCAACCGCTTGTAGTCATCATTCTCCAATAAGACCGTATGTTCCGCCGATGACGACAGTTGTACGATACCCCTTTCCTCACAGAATGCCGCATCCCGCAGTCTTACCACACCCGAAGGATGAATCCCTTCTCGTTCCAATACCGGCGTGAGTCGTTCCAGATAATTCGCATTATCCGTTCCGAGTATGGGGGGAATCAGACTTTTGTCTCTGAAGTCGAAACGGAACATTCAGTGGTCGGGTACAAATTCCCTGCTTGCAGTATGAAACCGTACGTTGTTGCTGATATATCGGGAGAATCCTTCTTCTCCCTGTCCCCGCATACTTAAATAAACGGGGCGGTAAAAAGCATCCAGCGTCATATACAGACTGCCGCTTTCCACCGCTTGCATTTTCTTTTCTTCCATAAATTCTATATGATTAGTTGTTTCTTTTCCTTTTTATCCGGAGTAATGGAGGCCACATGCTTTGCCTGCCGTTGACCGTTACCCCGTTTCTGCACAAGAACTTCCCGTATGGGGGCTGTATCGAATGATTTACCTGTCTTTTGTTCTTTAGAACGCTGATAAGAAGCTGTTTGCATTCTTTCTGTTTTTTCCATCCGGTTGATACTTCTGCCCAACTTAAATTCCCCGTCCGTTATATGGAACTCCGATTGCAGAATATCCCTTGCCATTACCTTCGCTTCCGTCTGCAAGGCCGCATAGCCGAAATCATGTGACGACATTGGCGCCGATTGCCGTGCCTTGATGCTGTCACCCAACTTTTCAGCTAAATCTCGGAACTCATACTCATAACTGAACGGATGAAAATAGTCTGCCGCCACATGACCGGCATACCCGTTTTCCGAAATATAAAGCAGAGAGGCCACGTCATAATTACGTGGCGAAATACCCAGATTGAAGTCCTTCGTCAACCGGTCAAAGTTACTGTAATCCGGTCTTAAATCGTATTTGTCCGTACAGACGGCACCTTCCAGCATTTCTTTTCCAGCCAGTTTCTCAGAAGTAAAGCTGAACTCCGATTTACGCAGTTGCATATCGGCACTGCGCAAATCGCTTTTCGCCAGTTTGTCGATGCAGTTGTCCGCCAGTTCCACCACTTGTCGGGAAGGTGTCTCTATCTCATACAGTTTCAATGTTTCCGCCCCTTTGGTCATATTGAAAAATCCATCCGCCAAATATTGCAGATAGCTGTTGCGAGCTTTCATACCCTTTTCGTTGTCCGAGAAGAACAATACACCCTCATCCGTCGCCACGGCATACACTCGCCACTTTTCGCCCGACAGTTTTTCATTGTTCCAGCCTTCCGCCTCGTTATGCCGGATAAACTCTTTATATTGCTTGTCTTTTTGCAGTGCTGTGGATGATGCCCGGCGGCTGAACAGTTTCAACCCCGTTTTCAGCGTATAGGCCGCATCCCTCAAAGGAATCTGCCTTCCCGTCACTGCCTTGTGTCTATGGATAGCCGGAACCAGAGTATGAAAATACCAGTTCGCCAGTTCTCCCCGTCGGGAAGGTATCTTCCCTTTATCTGCGAAATCTGCTTTTAGAATCGTTCAGCCGGGTAGGTAGCCCCGTTTGTCGAAGCTCTTCACCATCTTCCCGATATAATCCTCATACGCTTTCGGTGTGGCATCACCCGTGTGTACATCCACCGGGGTATTTTTTTCGTCCAGCGTGATGAACACGCTCCCTGGCCCTTCCGCTGTCTGCCCTGATAAACGGGTTATCCAGCGGGTTGTCCAATCTTTCAGTAATTCCATAATCTTGATTTGTTTACAGAAGTTTTATAGATGCAAAGAAAGCGCTTTGACCGTCAATCTGCAACACGGCGGACACACAAGTCACCTTTTGGCGGCTGTTGGCGTGCAAACTTTACGCCAGCCGTTCGTCCAACATCTTGATATAGCTTTTGCGAATAGAGTCAATAAAAGGAGTGGAAACCGTACAGCGATCAAACACCTTTCCCCGCTTGGTGTATAAGGCATTTATTTTCAAATTAAAAGCATCCTCGAATACTCTGATGACATCTACAACAGTAAGTTTCTTCCCTTCTGCGCAGTCCACAACCCCGGCAGCCATCAATGCGGCCACTAATTCTATCAGGTCATTATCCGTACCGTTCCAGCGAAGTGTTGATTTCCGTTTATTACCCTGCCGGTGAATTTCCATTTTCATACTGGCGTCACCTGCATGATAACGGAAATAATCTTTCGTTATTTCTATCTCCGTTTCCAATAATGAAAGAGTCTTGCTGATAAACACATCGTAGAGTATATGTCGTCCTCCTTCCATGACGTTACAAGTCTGTTGCATAAAAGAAAGTTCTATTTTTGTGTAGTTCAACCGTCTTAGTAGCTTCATTCTATCCTCATCTTGCGACAGTTCGGCAAGCTGATTTGCGAAATCGTCATAGGCGGCAGGTAAATCTTCCGACATAAGTTCAGAGCCTGTCATGTAAGAGGTGAACATATTGAATAGAAGAGTATTTGTCAATGTTCTCATGGCATTAAAATTTAAAGTTTAAAACTGTCCGGTTTTCACCATCACTTGTCATAACCATAAAGGACAAGTGATATGCCACAGAAAAGCTAATACATTAATGTATTGATAACTAATATATTAAAATTTGCTATCTCCAAAACGTGTCTGCATTTATTATCCCCATCAGACACAATGTGTTCAGAATTATGGACACATTCAGTTTAAACCGTATTTTTTCAGTTTCAAATAAAGCGTGCTCCGGGATATACCCAACAGTCGGGCGGCAGCTTTCCGATCATTACCCGTAGTTTCCAATGCTTTCACTATCGCTTCCAATTCCGTACGCTCCATATCCAGCCGGTAATCATCCGATGGTTTTATCTCTACCGGAAGGTTGATGTCTTTAAGTGTAATCCATTCATCCTGCGCCAATACACACGCACGCCTCACCACACTTTTTAACTCACGGATATTGCCCGGCCATGAATAAGCCCTAAAAGCCTTCCTTACGTCCATGTCAAATTCCTTCACTTTCTTTCCCAATTCCTCGTTCGCATAGGAAAGAAAGAATCCGGCCAACGGAATAATATCCTCCGGACACTCTTTCAATGACGGAACATGAAGTGGAAACTCGTTCAACCGATGGAACAAGTCTTCCCTGAACCGCCCCTCACTTATAGCCCGTTCTAAATCCTCATTGGTGGCTGTAAGCAGCCGTATGTCCGTTTGTATTTCTTCCTTTCCACCAAGAGGTCTATAACGTTTCTCCTGCAAGGCACGTAATAGTAATACCTGAGTTTCCATGTTCAGATTACCAATCTCATCCAGAAACAATGTCCCATGATTGGCGGCAGCAAACATGCCGGTTTTATCTTCAGTTGCTCCCGTAAAAGTTCCTTTTTTATGTCCGAACAATTCCGATGCGGCCAGTTCCCGTGGTAATGCCCCGCAATCCACCGCTACAAAAGGAGCGTCCGAACGTCTGCCGAGTGCGTGTATCTGACATGCCACCCATTCCTTACCCGTACCCGATGCACCCCGTATCAACACGGACAAACTGTCTGCGGGAGCTACCAAACGTACCATCTCCTGAAGTTTTACTGCCAGCGGACTTTTGCAGACATAAAAAGCCTGCTCCGGATTTCTCCTTTTCTCCCTGCGTTCCAACAGTTCACGGATGACGTCAAGTACTTTTTCTGTTTGTACGGGTTTGGGGAGATAATTGTCGGCCCCTTTCTTTACAGCTTCGACAGCACCAGGTATATCTCCATATCCTGTCATGATTAGAAAAGGCATACGATACCCATGTACCCTCATCCATTCAAGCAGTTCCACACCATTACAGTCACCAAGGCGGAAATCCGACAAGACCAGATCTACTTCGTGACCGCTTAGAAATTCTTTTGCGGAATTTACTGACAGCACGTAACGGGCATCCATCCCGTTTTTTACCAGCCAGTTGGCGGTAGTACGTGCATATATTCGATCATCTTCTACTACCAATATGGTTTTCATCCGGTTCATACTTTAATTCTTTCGCTTTTTTTACGGCCTGTTCCACTGCTCCCATCAGTCTTTTAATACGGGCATCCAATTCCTTACACCATTTTTCAGAGGATAGTGAAGCCATCTCTTCCAGTTCATTCAAGGGTACATTGATACGAATCATCCCCCATAATGGAGCAGCTTTGTGTATGATATGCCTCAATTGCATATAATTTGCCGTTTCCAAAGCGTCCTGCATTTCAGAGAGTTCCTTTTCCGTGTCCTCTATGAACATATCCAACAGTTCCCTCGCATTTTCTTCCCCTTCCATGATAGTTGTAAAATTCGTTCTGTCTATACATGAAGTAACCGAAACTAATTCTCTTTGCGAGAAAGGCTTATACAGGCAGTCCGCAAAACCTGCATTTCTAAAATATTCCGGATTTTTGTCCGCTTGTGCGGTTACCGCCAATACGGGAAGTGTCTTTGCTTGTCCGAGGTTGCTACCCCGGAGCAAGGCCAGTACCCCGTAACCGTCCATTTCTGACATTCTCATATCCGTCAACACCAGGTCATAACGATTGCGGCGTAATGCCTCAATCAGTTCACTTACATTCAGGCAACAATCACATTTCACCCCATGACGTACATACATCTTTTGGATTACTTCAAGTTGCATCCGGTCATCATCTATTGCCAGTACTCTCATTCCTGAAAGAACGCCACATGGCAAAGAAATCTTTGTAGTGCCAGTCTTTCCGTTTGTCTCACGCAAAGGCAGACATACCTCGAATGTGCTTCCATGTCCCGGCGTGCTTTGAACATGAATAGTTCCCTTCAGCAATGCCACCAATTTATATGTTATTGCCAATCCCAGTCCGAAGCCTTCTTCCGCATTTGGCGCTTTACCTCGTTCAAAAGCGGTGAATATCTGTTCCTGACTTTCCTTATCAATACCTATACCCGTATCTCTAATGAAGAAGGATAGCTTTCCGACTCGGTATTGTGCACCTACTTGTATATATCCGGCACTGGTAAACTTTACTGCATTTGAGATCAGATTATTGAGTATTTGCACCAACCGCCCACAATCCCCCTCAACAAGTATATCAGAATCTATCACTTTTATTACCAAGTCCAACCCTTTCTTTTCCGCTACCGATAAGAATGAGTGGACAGCATTTTCAATTGTCCGCCCCAAATGAAAGATTTCTTTTTCCGGCTGTTCCTTTTCCGCTTCCAGCCTGTAATAATACAGCAGGTTATTTGCCAACCCAATGACATGGCGAGAGGCATGCAGGATATTCATTGCATACCCTTTGCTCTGTTCCGGACTTTTTTCATCTTGTAATAATTCTGCATATTCGCTGATAGTACCGAGCGGTGCACGCAAGTCATGGCTTACTGTCAGTATAAGATTACGGCGCGCGGCCAACAGTTCACGATTCCGACAGTCAGACGCTTCCAGTTTCAGCCGATATTCCTGCCTCTTTCTTATGTCCTGATGAATAAAAAGGTAAAATATCACTATTAGCAGGATGGCGATAGCGGCTATAAACAGAATGATACGAAATGATTGCTCCCTTGATGCGGTAATTTCCTCTATTTCTTTTTCCGCTTGCTTGATAACGACTTGTTCAAACTCACCAATAAGTGTGTTTATTTGTGAATTCAGTTCTGTGTTACGCCATTGCAAACTGTCGGAGTAAGTGACCAGCCTGTTCCAATAGTCAGTATATTGTATATACATTTCTTTTTGCAGGGAATAAAGTTCCCTGGTTATTTGTTGAGATGCGGACTGTTGTTTCGTTTTTTCCTTTTGGTATGCATAAGCAGATTTGTCTTCTTTCTTTTTAAACAACCCAAGGAAACCACTCCGTTTTTTCTTCACCTTTTCCGATTTGCCCGGTAGCAATGGAATATGCATTTGTAAAGCGACAGCAGGTATTCTCCGTTGGAACAGACTGTCAGAGCGTAGTAAATCCGAAAGTGTATTCATCACTCCGAGCAACAGTGCCTCTTTTTCTTGTAAGAGCGAAGATATTGTGTCGATTTGTGCATGTTGTATGTCCGATGGATAGTATCGTTTCAGTCCGTTCAAAGCGGTGGTAGCTATTTCACGCTTCATCCGGTATTCATTGAATTTGTCCCTGTCACGTAATAGCAGGAAATCATCAGAAAAGGAGAAGTCAAGCAGCTTTTCAAAAGTTCGGTTCACAGCTTCTCTTTTTTGCCTGATAAGTAATTCGCCACTGTTCAACATTTCCATCTTCTGATGTTCCAGCCACACAAGAGAAACAATGATAGTAAGGAATATGAGTAACAACACATATCCGACAATAATTTTTAACCGGAGAGATACCGACGAGTTATTTATTTGCATTTGTTCTGTTTTCATTCTAATTATGCCATGATATGCGTTTTGTTTAAAGTAAAATCTGTGATTTTGACTATAGTTCCATTCTGGTATCAGATAAAATCAATACTCAAAGCGGAAAAATATTCTTTTTGGACAGCAAGGTCTTAGTACCATAGTTTGTATCCCTACATCAATTTTTATATTCTTATTTCCCTCCTAATGCATGATATAATTTAATTACTCCTTGTATCTTACCAAATATATTCTGCACTTGAGTCTGTTCGGCATCAAAAAGTGATTGCTGGACAGTAAGCACTTCCAAATAGGTTGCGCCGGAATGACACATCAGCAGTGCTGTCTTCCGTACAGCTTCGTTCAAAACAGAAACGTGACTTTCACCAATTTCAATTTGCGATTTTGCCGTCTGCCATGCGGTCAAAGCATCGTTTACCTCTTTTCCTGCATTCAGCAATGATTGCTGGAACAACAGTTTGGCTTCTTCCTGACGGCTTTTGGCTATCTTCAAGTTGGCGATATTCGCACCCCGGTTGAATAACGGCTGTGTTAGGGAACCGATGGCATTGAGCAACCATTGTCCGGGATTAGTGATTACACCTCCACCGTTATTAGTCCATCCAAGTGTTCCCGAAAGGGTGATATTGGGATAGAATGTGGCACGTGCAGCATTGGTAGTGTAGAACGCCTGCACCAGTTCCATTTCTGCCTGACGCACATCGGGACGGTTGGAAAGCAACTGCAAGGGGACTCCGATAGAGACAGTATCGGGGAAAGCTGCTGCGGTCAGGTTACTTCGTTCAATCGAATGTGACGGCATGGCAAGTATTGCAGACAAGGCGTTTTCAGTTTCGGAGATACTCTTGCGAATGGATAATAGGGATGATTCGAGCTGCATCACGTTCGCTTTTGCCTGTAATACACCGGCTTCATTTGATTTTCCAGCTTTTTTCAATGCTTCGAGAGTACGTACGGTAGTCTGCCAGTTCTCAAGGGTACGGTTGCTTATTGCCATTTGCGCGTCAAGCATGGCAAGGGTATAGTAACTGTCGGCAATAGTGGCGACAAGCTGTGTCTGTACGGCTTGCCGATAATCACGACTTCCTTGCAAGGCGGCAGCGGCACCACGTTTTGCAGCTGTGAATCTGCCGAAGATGTCCAGTTCCCAGCTTGCTGATGCTCCTACATTATATGTCTTTGCCATTGCTCCATCGTGCCTGCTGACATTACCTTCGGCATTCAGCTCGAGTGATGGGAGATACGACAGTTTGGTCGTTAGCAAGGTGGCTTCTGCCGCTTCCACCCGTAGCCGTGCCACATTGAGGTCTGTGTTTCGTTCAAGTCCTGTTTCAATCAAGGACTGAAGTTTCGGGTCGGTAAACATCTCCCGCCACGATAGGGAGGCCAGAGTGGTGGTATCGACGTCTGCCGGTAGGTTTCTATACAGATCCTCCATCGAGAGGTCAGGGCGATGATACCGGCTGTATGTGCCACAGCCGGTAAACATCCATCCTGACAATATAATATATATTACTGTCTTCTTCATTTAATTATGCTTAACACGTTCTTGGATATATTGGAATACAATAAACAATGACGGCACAAGGAACAACAGAGCCAAAGTACCTACAATCATTCCGCCGATTACACCTGTAGCAAGCGAACGGCTGCCATTGGCACCCACGCCGTGAGCCATCATCAGCGGGATAAGACCGAACACCATGGACAGCACAGTCATCAATATAGGCCGCAGGCGAACTTTTGCAGCACTATATGCCGCCTGTGCCAATGTCATGCCTTCCGACCTTCGTTTGCCGGCATATTCGGTAAGTAGGATTGCGGTCTTGGCAAGCAGGCCGATAATCATGATCAGTCCGGTCTGCATATAGATATTGTTCTCCAGTCCGAATAACCATGCGAACAGGAAGCTGCCCATCAGTCCGCAAGGCACGGACAACAATACGGCAAACGGAATAAATACACTTTCATAGAGAGCGCATAATATTAAGTATATCAAGACCATGCAGAGCACGAATATTAATGAGGCATTGTTGGTAGTCTTGCTCTCCTCGCGAGACAGACCTCCGAACTCGTAGCTGCAAGTGGCAGGAAGTACCTCACGTGCAGTCTCGCCGATAGCCTTAATTACCTGACCGGAGCTGTAACCCGATGCAGGAGAGCCATTGATGGATATGGCGTTGAAAAGATTGAACCGTGTAAGGTCGGAAGGACCGTTGGTCTTAGTCAGACGCACGAACTGGCTCAGCGGTGCCATACTTCCATCAACGGTACGCACGTACATTAGATTGAGCGATTCCGTATTTATGCGGTACTCTGCCGGAGCCTGCATGGTGACATGGTAGAGCTTGGAGAAGCGGTTGAAGTCCGATACATATGAACCGGTATAATATCCGGAAAGTGTGGACAGCACATCGGCTGGAGAAACGCCCGACTGTTCGCATTTCGCTGCGTCAATGTCCACCCAATATTGGGGATAGTCAGTGGCAAAGGACGAATATACCTCACCTATTTCGGGACGACGGGACAAAACCTCTACGAATTTCTCCGCTTCTTTCTTGAATGCGGCAATGTCTCCTCCCGTTTTGTCCTGCAAGTAGAGTTCAAAACCGTTACCCATGCCGTAACCTGCAATCATCGGCGGCGACATGGCGAATACTGTAGCATCGGAAACGTCAGAGGTACCGGCATAAATCTTGCCTATCACACCATCCACCGACTGCCCTTCGCCCTTGCGCTGGTCCCAATCCTTGAGTGTCATGAAATACATGGCCTGCGAAGGACCGGAACCGCTGAACGAAAATCCTGCTACCGCTCCGCTGTATTCAATCTCGCCGATGCTGTCAAGACGGCTATTGATACGCTCCATTACTTTGTTTGTCTGAGCCATAGAGGAGCCGGGCTTCGTGTTCATGCTCACCATTACCGTTCCGGTGTCCTCCTGCGGGATAAGCCCCGTTTTCGTTACATTGACAAATAAGACCAACAACCCGAATGAGACAGCAATAGTACCCCACAATAGCCATCTACGATGGATGATATATAGTACCACACGCACATAGCGGCGGCTCAAACGGTCGAAGACGGCATTGAACGCTTTACGGAAGCGTGCCGCAAAATTGTTCTTCGTGTTTCCGTGCTCGTCGATATAAGGTTTCAGGAACAAAGCGCACAACGCAGGTGAAAGAGTGAATGCATTGACCGCCGAGATACCCACGGCAACCGCCATCGTGATGCCGAACTGGGCATAGAAAGCCCCGGAAGTACCGCCCATCATTGCCACAGGGATAAACACTGCCATGAAAATAATGGTAGAAGTCAGAATGGCCGACGAAACACCTTTCATCGCATCATCAGCAGCAAGTACAGGCGACTGATAACTCTCGTCAAACTTAGCCTGCACAGCCTCCACCACCACGATGGCATCGTCCACCACCGTACCGATGGCAAGCACAAGGGCAAAAAGTGTAAGCAGGTTGATGGAAAAGCCGATTATGGACATCACAGCGAACGTACCGATAATAGATACGAAAATGGAAATCGTAGGAATAAGCGTGGACTTAATATCTTGCAAAAACACATATACCACCACGATAACCAGAAGTATCGCTTCAATAAGTGTCCGGATGACAGAATTGATGGAGGCATACAAGAACTTGTTGGTATCGGTAAGCACCACGAACTCCGCTCCTTCCGGCAGGTCTCGCTTTAAGTCATCAAGTACTTCATGAATTTCATTGATGGTACTTGATGCATTGGAACCAGCTTTTTGGTTGATAAGCATTATAGCTGCCGGATGACCATTCACTTCGGTAGAATAGTTATAATATTCATCGCCGAGTTCCACGTTAGCCACATCTGTCAGCCGCAGCACGTCACCACCAGGTAGGGATTTGATTACCAGTTCGCCGAACTCTTTCGCTGTAGAGAGACGTCCACGATACTTCATAGTGTATTCATTGGCCGTAGGATGATTGGCTCCGAACGAACCGGTGGCAGCCTCAATATTTTGTTTGGCCAAGACAGATGATATATCATCGGGAATCAGTCCATATTGCGCCATCTTGTCGGGACGCAACCAAAGGCGCATACTGTAGTTGGAGCCGAACAGTTGCGTCTTCCCCACACCACCGATACGCTTTAACCTCGGTTCCACATTGATCTTCACGTAATTGTTGAGAAACGTCTGGTCAAAACGGTCATCGGGAGAATAAAGTGCAAATGTCAGCAGCTCGGCGTTCTGCTGTTTCTCGGTGGTAACCCCCGTCTTAGTGGCTTCTGCCGGAAGCTGGCTTAACACGCCGTTGACACGGTTCTGCACATTGACCGCCGCCATATCGGCATTGGCCCCCTGCTTGAAATAGATGTTGATGGAAGCATCGCCTGTATTGGATGCCGTGGAAGTCATATAAGTCATGTCCTCCACACCATTGATGGCTTCTTCCAGAGGAACTATTACAGCTTTCTGCACCGTCTCTGCATTGGCGCCGGGATAGGTGGCCCACACGTTGATGGTAGGTGGGGCTATGTCCGGATATTGCTCCACCGGAAGGGTAAATGCCGAGATAATACCCATCAGTACGATTACTACGGAGATAACGCCCGAAAGCACCGGGCGATCTATAAAAAAGCGCAGGTTCATGGGGTTACAGTTTTAGGTGTGACAATCATTCCTTCCTTTATAAGCCCTACTCCTTCAGCCACGATGGTGTCACCGGCAGAAAGTCCCTGCTTTACAACAAAGTGGTTGCCATCGTTCAGACGGTCTACTGTCAAATAAGTAGTCTCCGCTTTTCCTTCTTTCAGGCGGTAGGCGATAATTTTGTCCTGTAGTTCCAAGGTAACTGTCATGGGTATAAGGATGGCATCTGCATTCAAACCTTGTATAACCACGTTGCCAATAGTTCCGCTCAGCAGTTCATGATCGGGGTTAGGGAATAACGCTTTAATCTGTACTGCTCCAGTGGTGGGATTCACCACACCGCTGACGGTTTCTACATATCCTTTTTTCCCATAGAGAGTGCCGTCATTCAGTTGCAGGCTGACTTCCGGCATTTCGGAAATCATCTTATCAATTGAGCCGTATCGTGCCCTTAATTGGCGTAGTTTGTTTTCGGATACGGAAAAATAGACGTACATCTCCGAATTGTCAGACACCACAGTGAACGGCTGTGTCATGTTGGAACTGACAAGTGCGCCAATACGGAAAGGTAGTGTACCTACCACTCCGTTGCTTGGGCTTTTTATCTCGGTATATGAAAGATTGTTGCGGGCATCCGTTTCTTGTGCCTTTGCCTGTTCAAGTTCGGCAAGTGCCACAGCCAGTTGGTTTCGGGCAAGAGAAAGGTCGTATTCAGATATTACCTTCTCATCAAACAAGGCTTGCTTGCCTTGCAATTCGATTCGTGCTGTTTCCGTTTTCGCCTGCGCCGCGCTGACATTGGCCTGTGCCGTGCGTAATGCCGCCCGATATGGTACTTGGTCTATGATAGCCAGCACTTGTCCGGTTTTTACCTGTTCGCCCTCTTTCACGCACAGGCGCATGATGCGGCCCGACACCTGGGGCATAATGTCCACATCTTGCCGCCCGCGAATGGAGGCAGAATACATTTCCTGAAATTCAACCGGTTGGGAAGAAACCACCATAACAGGCAATGTCTGTCCTGTTTCAAGCCTTTTCTGTTCCGGTTTGCAAGCTGTCAGTGAAACAGCCAGGAGAGTCGTTGCCGAGACACCGACAATCCATGTTCGTCGATTCATCATATGTTCTTATTGTTTTTCCATTCTTTATTCAATACCGCATAGATACAAGTATCCTCATACTTTGGTGTACCATCGGGATGACATACAAACGAGATGAACTCCTTTATACATCCTTCGTTCCTCATCCCGAGACGTTCGCACAATCTTTTCGACCGCTGATTGTCATTTTCTACAAATCCGTAAACGCGCCGTGCATCAGCTTCAAGGAAAAGGTAATCCAGAAAACCTGTTGCCGCTTCGTATGCAAGCCCTTTGCCCTCAAAGCGTTGGTTGAAGTGCCAGCCTACACTATATGTATCGGTATATTCTCGTACAGCGAAAACATCACCGATGATGAAATCATCCTCTTGCAGACACACGGCATAGTGTAACATTTCTTTGGAGGAATGAAACATGTAGGTCAACGCTGATTCCTCGGAATACAGGCGGTCACCAACAAAGCAATTGACACGCGGATGGGAAAGGTATTCCAACAATCCTTCAGCATCTTTCTTCTGAAAGTTCCTGATGATAAGATGTTCTGTTTTAATAAGCATATATAGCATAATTTTAGGTACAAAAGTATTCCGTATCCAACATGCCAGCAATCGGAATACAATCGAAGCAACCAAATTGGTTTCTGAAATACCCCAAAAAGCTTTTGAAACGTATAAACCTTATAAGCCTTTCAACTTGTCAAAACGAATAATCCTATCGGAAATAATGGGAGAATGGTGTATCCGTAAAAGTTCATCCTCGGATATATGCAAGGTGTCACCTTCTATTTTTCTTTTCGGACTGATGGCAATGCCCGGCTTCTGAGGGTCAAGAATGCTTTGGCCAATGCCGCTCCACCGGAATTTTTCCAGAGCGATCAGGTTCAGAAGCGTAGGATATATGTCAATCTGTCCCATTATTTTTGAATAGTACATCGGTACAGGAGAGTTCAATACTATGAACGGTGTGAACTCGTTTTCTGAAATTATTCCTTTCCCTGCCTTTGTATGACACAGTTCTTTTCGGTGGTCTGCCAAACCTTCGTGATCACCAGTTATCACAACCATTGTACGTTCATATTTGGGACGGGTTTTCAGATATTCCACGAATTTTCCGATAGCTTCGTCGGTATAATGCGCCACAGCCATATAGTCTGCCATGATTTCGGGAATTCGATTAGAAAAATGAACGGTTTTAAGCGATTCGGGCATTTTGAAGGGAGAATGGCCGGAATAAGTGACCATCTGAATAAATACGTTTTCACCGGAGTGCCAAACTGTTCCTTTTTCAATCTTTTCCTTGCATTGGGCAAAAAATGCTCTATCACCCAAACGCTTCCGATTTCCGAATGTTTCTGTCATTCGGAAATCGGGATAAGAGATAATTGTGTCTATCCCGAAACTCCGTGCCACAGCTCCCTGATTCCATGTCTTTGTCTTGTCCACCGTGATAAGATAGTTACGTGTGCCCTTCAACTCTTTCATAGCTTTGGGCAAAGTGTGGTATGTATTGAATGGGAAACGGCAACTGTATGCGCCGATCTGCAATGGCAACAGGCCGGCAAGCATAAGCAACTGGGCATCAATGGAACGCCCTCCGTTGACTTGTGTAAGCACATATGGCGCATACAGTGTGGACGGCTCTTTGATGAGTTTGTTAAGGTAAGGTGTAATTTCCTGGTTTTCGACCGTAAGATTCAACACCCAACTTTCCAGTGATTCAGCCAAAATAAGGATGCAGTTGTCCCTGCATTCAATGTCCGGTACGGGAACAAGCAATGGCCTCCCGGAAAGCCATGTATGAATCTCACGCTCCTGTTCTTCTGTAAGTTCGGGCAATTCGTCGGCATAGTCAAAATAAAGTGTGCCGAACAAAGTGTAGAGTGGCGGACCACTGGCATGTTGATGTGCGGATGACCTCAATGCCCTGTATATCGCAATGAAACCTCCCCGGACGGATAAATTGATACTTAACAGGACACATGAAGAAATTAGCAATACGAAGTATGTCCGTCTGCTAAATCGGAATGTGATTTTCTGCCGACAACCTATCCTAAATGTAAGGAATACGGTGACGACAGTCGAAATAGGGAACAACCAATCGCACCATCTTAATGAAGCGGTCACACTTGGCAAGAAGTCTACAAGATTTCCCGCCAACATATAACTTGACAGAGGTATGGCTGAAAAATAAGTACGGTAGTACATCAGGTTGGCAATCATCCATATATCTAACACAGCCATGACAAGTACACCTGCCGCAATATGCCTTGTCAATATATAAGGGACAGACAACAGAAGGGTTGCCACAAAAGCAGTGGCATACGATTCCCAACATGAAAAAGGGGTAAAGGTGGTGTAATAACACCATATTGCATTGAACAGGAGAAACTTGAAAAATATTCCTGTTATTGGAATGATGGACTGCATCCTGTCGTCCGTAACATTCCTTTCTTGTTCATTGATTATCATAGACGTTTATTATATCCTAATCCGGCGATTTGTTACCAAACAAGAGGCAACAGTATCCTGCTTCATAATAGTTTTTTATCATCTATATCGACTTGATTGTTTTTTTCTGTTCCCTTTGTGGCTCATACAATACCTTTCCATTTGGAAGGGTGTCAGGCTTGGCGTCAAGCATCCATAAAAAATGGGGAAATGGTAATACCAATTTTATGGTATTGTCTTTTGCTTCTTCCATATTATTTTTCAGTATGATGTAACTATTATCCACAGCAGCATGAGCGGCAACCCGTCATACAAACAGCTAATACAATAACTATTGCCAACACGATAAAGATGATTGATTTACTTTTTTGATTTTTCATTACTAATTTCGTTTTTAGTTAAATAAAGACAGATAGAGTCGATTCTACTATTGACTCCTTTTGTTTACAACTATTATCGGGTCTATTTTATGGGCTGTTTAATTGTCACCGTCACTTGTTCCGCCTTGTTGGACGGATTATATAGCAAATGGCTACACGAACCCATACACACCACGCATCCGCATAGCAGAATCCATACTGCAATAATCGTTATTTTGCTTTTTTTCTGTTTCATACTTATCAATGATTAAAGAATAAACCTTTCAGGATTTGCTGGAACATTCCGCCAAAATCAGCGTTTATTTCGCTGCCGTTATGCTTATACGACGGACGTATTATCGGCACAGTCCATTGCTGGTGGAACAAGTTGCTGCCATAACTTCTCATGCCCACATCCATTGTCCATCGTTCTGCCAAATCAAAAGACAGATAACCGCCATAATGATAGCCGTCTAAACACCTCTTCGGTTTCATATCCAACATGTATGTGTGATAGAATGTACCAAAGAGATGAAGCGATGTTTTGGGATAGAATTGATAGGAAACATCGGCTCCAATCCCGAATGTATTGCTACTCGAACGAGGAATACTAAGTTTGTGTGCATAAAGGTTTATGCCCAATTCCCATCTGTAGTTTGGAGAATACACCGTTTTAACTTCAGCATAGTTCGATACGCCAACTCCTATGATGTTTTCCTGTCTGCCACGCCCCCAAATATTCACCTTGTCAAACCGATGAATAACTCCACCAACGCGATATTCGCCTTTATGTAAGGATGAACGGTCAACAGGAATTCCTAACGTGTAATCAAGACGAAAATTCAAAAGCATTTCAGGCTTCTTGAGAATGATATCAAAATGTGGAGACAGAAATGACTTTCCATATTCAAAAGACGACAGTTTGGTGGTGTCCATGCCTTTCATTGCCAGTTTTGTACGGTCTGGAGACAGCATAGGATTTTCCTGTCCGTACAAGCGGGAACAAACAGACAACAGCATGATGATCACAAGAACCATACCATATGCAGTCAGATTGATGCAACAAATGTTCAATTTCTGTTTCCACATAATGATTATAGTATAAACTTATCCCCTTTTTCAGAACATATAAGCGCAGGATGCCACAAATGTCCTGTTCTTGCTGTCCACACCACTCTTGTTTATATTCTTCATCCCCAAATCATATCCGATGGAAAGCTGGACATGGCGGACAATCTCCGTTCCGGCACGGAATCCCAGTCCCCAATCGAAGCGGTTGAGCATCTTGTCACTGAACACATTTCCTGCCTTTTCTTTTGTCGTGACTATTCCATTATTGGCAGTAATGGTTTTCTTTGCCTTGCCAAACAGACCGATGTTAAAATACGGTCCGGCATTGACGAACAAGCTGGCGTTCCGTCCTACGGAAAACTTGTAGCCGATATGGACGGGAATATTCAGATAGTAAGGGGTACACTTATTGTCCGAAGTATAGCCCGATGATGGCTTGTCCGGTTTTTCTCCTGCAGAGGGGTTATAGTTACCGTTGTAATAGTACCCCGGACTCTTCCATCCATGAGAAGAGAGCATCAGTCCGAAATCCATGTAAAGGCCTTTTGTCACTTGCGGAAGCCCAAACTCTCCCTTTACTCCGGCATGGAAACCGGACTGTGAATCGTAGCCACTCGGGGAACTGAGGTTGTAACCTCCCGTTACTCCCACTCTGAAATCTTGTGCTTTCGCCACCATGCAGAATGGCAGGGCGAGAAGCAATGTCAATAGAATTTTCTTCATACAAAAATCATTTATAAAAAACAAATAAGTTACTTTCCATGCCTTATGGTCTCATTATGCGCCAATATGTACATACAATATAACTGGCCGAATGTACGCTTAGACAAACGTAAATCATCTTTGTTCTCAACATCTAATTTATAGAAGCCTTGGCTATCTTTTATTATATGCTTCATAAAGCGTCGTTTTGCGATTTCCCATTTAAGGAACAGACCATCGTCCAAAGAAGGGGGCAAACTCAATTTCTTCTCAATATTCCAAAAATCAATATCAATATAGATGTTATCATTCTTTCTGATGCGTTCTTGGAAACTGTGATTATGTATAACTATTGCTTTCTTTTCTTTCTCTTGTGACGTATGAGGATAATGTAAAGTTATGCTATCTCCTTTCTGGATAGAATACAAATCAAAATCATACCTGTCATCCAACAAATAAATTTTCACCTCATCATCACTAAAGCTGTATCCGACAATCGCAGACGTTGCAATGTACCTCCCTTCATATTTTTTTTGCAAATCCGTTGTTAAATCGACATTTGCAATAGCTAACACATAGCAAGTATCTAAAGAATTGTTTGAAAACAATTCTTTAGATACCGCTCTGGGATTGACAAGACACAAGAACAAAAAGAGTATTATTTTTATCTTACCTTCTTTTAGCAAACGTTTCATCCTCTAAAATTCATAATCTTGCTTTTAGAAACCATTTTCGATATAGCTCAAACAAGGTTATATACAAATTTATCTTGATATGGCCTTGTTTGAGCAACCTCACGTTTATATAACTTGTATATTATTAAAGCTTTGACTTCCTACAGCATTTCCTCTTGAACATCTAAATTTGCTCACATGGGCATTAAACACGTTTCCAACAGTTTCTATACGTAAATTCAAAATCGAAACTTTGCAACCGCTGGGACATATAACCGTATTTTTATGATGGAATTTGGAACTTTGGATTTCCAAATCAGCAGAATAACTTGCTGAAACACTTTTTTTCCATAGAAACTGCTTTTTCTTTGTCTTAAATTCTACCGCAAATGAATTTCCGTTGACAATACGACCAATAGTCATAGTACTTCTGTATTTTCCATTCTTAATGGATAAAGAAGCCCCTTTGAAGCCCTTGAAACCCGGCTCTATTGGACCCGGTGCTGCTGCCATAGCTATTTCATCGTCCACATCATAAGTAGGAGTATTGTTTTCAGGTATTTTAAGTGTATTGCCAATAACAACGTACCCCCTAACATTACCAACAAGAGATAGTTTGTCATCTGTAAAAGTAAAATATGGGGTCACATCATAAGAATCGATTGTGTTGAACGAGAAGAGATTACAATATTTTTCTTTATATCTGTCAATCTGTTCTTTAAGTTGATTTTCATCATCAATTTCAAAAATTTGTTCAAGTTCCTCATCTGCTCGGTTCCAAAGAGCATAAGCTCCGTCAAATCCCAACTCCTTAAAGTAGCTGATACGTTCCTCATCATTCATGGCACTGAGTTTTTCAACTGTTTCACTGTATGCTTTCTCGTCTTTGAAATGGAGTACAGGCATATCTGAAACCGTTGCTTCAACACTTCTTGTCTTTGGTAACCATTCGCTCATCTTTGAAACTTCTACAGTCGGAACTGTACTTTCATTTGATGGCGTAAATTCATCCTCATTGTTACAAGAGAATAGACTCAAAGACAAGCATGTTGTTACTACCATATTGACATGTCTTCTCAAAAAACTTAAATGTTTCATGTTACTTAAAATTTAGTTTGTAAATAATTAATTTATATCTGTTGATACATTATCCATCCACTCCGTTTCCGTAATCCGGCATCCTCCTACAACGCCAATACCATTTTCCACATTGGAATAATGGCTTCTTATGGGTGCCAGCCCTTTATGTCCCAAATCATTGTTTTTGACATCGTTCACTGACTTCAGATAGCAGAAAAGTTCCCGTGACAGTTTGTATAAATACACCTTGTAGGAGTATTTATACAAACTGCCGTCCCACATGGATACATAGTCTGGAGAGTAATAGGTTTTCAGACGCAAAGTGTATTCTTTTCCTCTTATCCGTTCATCACTCCAGATGTAGAGATTCTGATAGAAATCATTGGAAAGATCAAATGCGGAGTTTAATCCGCTCTTATTGTACAACAGCGGCTCGTCATCCACTTCAAATTCAATATTGTAATATTCTATGTTCGTAACCTCATTGTCCGACGTACTGGTATAAATACATCTGCGCACTACTCGTATTCCGTAATAATCTTCCGTGTCAGCATTGTCCTGAAATGTAACAAGGAACTGCAACTTTGTATCAATTTCACGTTTTAACTTCATATCCAATTTCTTCAACGGGAAAGAAGACGGTAATACAGTTTCAGAACTTACAGACGGGAGTCCGTCAGCAGATGCCTTTATATCCACCTTGTCAGCTTCATTGTATCTGCCAAGTACATAGTAACACCGGGCAGGGAGAGAAGATGTCGTATTTTCGTTCCAATACACCGGTTGTTCCTTGCCGTTCACCGTAAAATTGATTCCGGCATCAGGAATACCCTTTTGCAGTTCCCCTTTATTGGAAACCGGTACGCTGCGTGACAACTGTATCAACGTGGTGTCCTTGTCGGCGCAAGGCATACAATAGAGAACTATTTTCTCTCCGGCATTTATATCATTCAATTCGAACTCATAACTGCACGAAGAGAACATCAATGCCATCATCCAGAATGTCAGATTTTTTATTATCATTTACTGTCAGAATTTTAGTGTGTAACTGAATGAAGGGAGTATAGGGAACATACCCGTGGCTTTCCCTTTGAAACTGCCATCGGGCATTTCTTTCACCTTGCCATAAAGGGGATTCATACGGCAATAGGCGTTATAAACACTGATGTTCCATATACGTTCATATCCCCGTTTGGTGATACTGCGAAAATTAATGCCGAGGTCAAGCCGATGATATGCCGGAAGCGACACATTGTTCGGCTGCTCGTATATCCATTCCGAAACAGACTCGCCTCCGATGCCGGGTATGGCAGGAGCATTGACCTGTTGTTGCGGCACGGTCATACGGTTTCCCGTATGGTAGGCCCATGAAGCGTATGCTTCTATCCGGGAAGAGAAATTATGGTGAACGCTGAGGTTCAATTTATGGCGATTGTCAAATTTATCGGAATACCATCCTTTATAGAATGTCGGGAAATAGCGCTTGCTCCATGACAAGGTATAAGCCGCACTGATGTATGTCCGGCTGTTGCCGTAGCCGGCTTCCCATTCCAGTCCGTATGCCTTTCCCTTACCCTCATGAATCTTTTCTTCCCAGTCATCGGCAGAGGGCGTAAGGTTGTTGTCACCATCATACTCCACAATGTGATTCATTGTTTTGTAAAATCCCTCCATATTCAACCGGATGCGGAAAGGAAGTTGCAGATACATCCCGACCGCATATTGTCGGGAGCGCATCGGTGCAATCCTTTTTGTGGAAGGTACCCAAAAATCCATCGGTAAATTCAAGTATGTATTGGAAAGCTGATGCATGAATTGGCTCATTTCCGTATAGGAAGCCTTGAACGTCACACGGTTACTACATTGGTAACGGATGGACGCACGGGGTTCTATGGAGTGGTATGTCTTACCTGTTATATGGAATAGAGTGTAATGAAGTCCGGTATTCAGTCTCAGATGGTTTCCCAAAGCAATGTCATCTTCTGCATACAATGAAAATTCCTGCCCTTTATAAGAACCTGATGCCTGTCGTGACAGGGTGTCTTTCCGGCTGTCAGTCCCGGAATAATCCCATGTACGTGCGCTTTGTGGACGGAAAACGTGCATCAGGTAATTTGACCCCATGCGCAGGCGGTGCGCAGGATTTGGCCGGTAATCGAACTCCATACGGTAGCCAATATCATCAATAGTGGAACGGTTATTACGCTCACTATGGGTAATTCCAGATAGTTGCCCTTCATCAAAAACTTTTTCTTCGGAAAGGTAATCGTGACAGGAACGGTTATAGGTATAGACACCCGTAAATATGGAATACAGTTTTGGAGAGAATTGGTACTTCCAATTTAGAGACGCTGTCAGATTACCCCATTGCAGGTTGAACTTGGTATGATCTTCTTCCCGATTGTAGTCCGTGCCATACTCTTTCTCAAATTGTTTGTTGTTTACTTTCATGATGTCATTGCCAGAATATAGGCTGATGTCTGCGCAGCTACGTTCCGAAAAGCGGTGCGTTATTTTAGCGTTTATGTCATGGAAGGCATAGCGCATATTTATCTTATCGGTCTTTGAACTGTTGCGTATAGCCAATGCCGGTACTGTGATGACATCGAGCCATGTGCGACGCATTGCAATGTTGAACGAGGTTTGGTCTTTCTTTATGGGACCTTCAAATTGGATTCGCCCGTCCAAAAGCCCTATGCTTACCGCGCCGTGGTATTCTTTCATGTTCCCGTCGTTAGTGCGCACATCCACAACAGAAGAGAGTCTTCCGCCATAACGTGCAGGGAAGCCGCTCTTGTAGAAGTCGATATTTTTTACAATATCCGTGTTGAATGCGGAAAAAAGACCTCCCAAATGGTTCACCTGATAAAGAGGTGTGCCGTCCAACAGAAAAAGGTTCTCATCATTCCCTCCACCATGTACATACAGCCCGGAAATGAGTTCGGTACCTGCCGCCACACCCGGTAGATTCTGTAATGTCTTTACCACATCCGGCGAACTCATAAGCGCATATCCGGTATTCAGTTCTTTGGAAGTCAATGAAACCTTTCCTGTTTGGGTAGTCATCAACGGAGAATTCAAATCGGCGGTCACAACCACTTCTTCCAATTGATGCCCCTCTTTAAGATGGACTTTCAAGGTTGTATCATGCCGGAGAACCACATTTTCTGTATGTTCGCCACAGCCTATGGATGAAAAGCGTATGGTGTGATGTCCTTCTGGAAGTGTAATACTGAAGAAGCCGTGTTCGTTGCTCAGCGTACCTGTTGCTGTCGTGACATCCCATATGGTGGCATTTATGACTGTTTCACCATCATGCTGATAGACATAGCCACTCAAAGTGTATTCCTTTTTCCTACTTAATAGGACATGTTTCCCGTTTACTTCCCATTTTATGTCCGTATGATGGAATAATTCATTCAAAGCGGAGTGCAAGTCACGTCCTTTTAAGAGTTTGCCTATATAGGGTATATCCAGTTTCAATGAGGCATCATACACGAAATTTACGGCATACTCTTTTTTAACTGCCTCCATCTGTTGTCTGACGGTACATGAATGAACCTTATGCTGTGCGTGAAGCGAAAGTGGCAATATAAGCGAGGTCAATATGAAGATTGTCAGCTTACTCATTTCACGACCTCCTTCCTTATCTTTACATCCAGTGTTTTTTCTATCATGGAAATAATTTCATCCAGATTATCTGTATCAAATTCTGCCGTAAGTGTCTTTCCGGTAGAAACACAAGTCAGTTTGACATGGAAGTGTTCGGACAATTCTTTCAGCACTTCAAACAAAGGAGCGTTTTCATAAACGAACCTCCCGAATTTGTCAGAATGATCTTTATCTGAGTTTCGTATCTTCACCAGAGGTGTGTCCGATCCAAATGGCAGAACAGCCTGCATATTTTTGGTAAGTACAATGCCATTCTTATCGTTTTGGGAAGAGAACAACACCTTGCCTGACGATACATGAATTTCGGTAACGGAATCGTCATTGTTCTCGTTTACCTCGAACTGTGTACCCAGCACTTTTATTTTAGCATATTTCCCTGATACAATAAACGGAGTGTGCCTGTTACGGCGCACATCAAAACCGATTCTTCCGGTCATATCGACTTCCCGTTTGTTTTTATTGAACTTGTCTGGCAGATAACTGAGCGTTGAATTAGGAAATAGCGTAACCTCTGAACTGTCTGGAAGTATGAATGTTGTGGCGTCAGCATAAGAATATAGGCAAACAGGAGATTTTTTCTCCCCTATAAGATAATATGCAGTAAACAGGCATACCGCAACAGAGGCGGCAATCCCCGATATATATCGAAGCCACGTGCGCTCTTTTACCGGATGTGTTTCTTTATATCTACGTATAGCTTTTCGGGTATCAAACACTCCAGGAGAATAATACCTTAAAACAAACTGTAATCCTTTTAATTCTTCTTTGTCCATTTGCGATGTTATTTTTAACTAAGAGTTCAATCAACCGAAATCCTACTATTCCAAACTGAAAAAATTATCCGAAAAAGAAAAAATAAATTTTCAGGCTCTCACCTTTGATGGCTTTAAGTGCCTTACTGATTTGGTTCTTGACAGTGTTTACGGAGATTCCAAGCTTGTCTGCAGCTTCTTCATATTTCAACCCGTCCCTTTTGCACAGCAGGAAAGCTTCACGACAACGGTCAGATAATGAATCTATGGCAGTCCACATTCTTGCTTCCATGAATGATTGTTCTTTGTATTCTGTATCGATAAGAGTTTCCTCAAACTCTGAAATGAAACGGTTACGATCAATCAGGCTTTCCTTTTTCAGGACAAGAAAGCATCTGTTGCGCACCATTATATACAGATAGGATTTAACATCGGAGACGAGATAGCCTTTCTCGGAACGTTCGAGAAATTCAGTCAAACAGTCCTGTACGACATCCTCCGCATCCTCCGCTATATGCAGGTAATGTAGTGCATACAGACACAATGGGCGATAGTATCTCCGAAAAATACTATCTAAATCTATTCTTTCAAATTTGGTTGATTCAGACTTAATCATGTGATATTTACCCTATATGGATGCAAAATTACCCGTGTTGCTTTGGCTGTAACAGTAAAATTCGACTGAAACGGATAAATTTATATCTGAACCGCCCAAATAGGCTGTTTATTTTGAAAAACAGATTTTCTAAGTGGTATTTCGGCAAACATAAAGTGCAACTCCATTCATTTCAACATTTATTTTCATCACTTCAAGGATGATTTTATCCGTTTCAGTCGGTTTTATCCTATCAACTAAAGATGTAAAGCCCTATTTTTGCGGAATATGAAGTAACTTTGCATCCGCTATGACCAAAGAGAATATGAAAATAATGAATTGGAAGAACGGTCTGTTGTTATCAACCGTTTCCTATATGCTCTACCTCATTCTGTGGTTTATACTCGATGATGAAACCGCCGACCAATTGCCAAAGATGACGGTAGCCGATTATATCATCGATTATCTGTTGTGTATGCTATTTACCTACATCTCTTTAGGATTTTCCTTTTTGGTCTTTAGGATATTGCCATTTAGGACATCCTACGTGTGGGTGATTGTCTATGCATCCTGCCTTTTTACCCTAAACAACGTTGTCGCATTCGGCATGATTTCTTTGTTCAACTTCTTAAGATCGGAAGAGCGTCGTGTAGGGAAAGAGTGTAGATCTCGGTGGTCGCCGTATCATTAAAAAAAAAAAAA